>ERZ1026846.853-NODE-853-length-21675-cov-25.774699_pt1 | contig 21675 bp, 20 predicted proteins | sample MGYA00380153_ERZ1026846 | MGnify/ENA primary metagenome ERZ1026846 (study PRJEB33269, sample SAMEA4719789) | human gut metagenome | biome: human-associated habitat; feature: organic feature; material: feces | place: Cameroon | collected 2013-10 ...
CGCATGCACGGTTCTTGAAGGGGAAAGTGGGGGCAACCCCACGGACCTACTTGGAATTTGTAGAAAGGTGGATGGCTCGCAAAAAGCTATCCTGAAAACATAGGAGATCAGATTATGACAGATACAGAAATGAACGATAGAAGATTGCCGGTAGGTATCCAGTCCTTTGCTGAAATAAGAAGAGAAGGTTACCTGTATGTTGACAAGACTGATATGATATGGAGACTTGCCAACAGAGGAAAAAAATATAATTACCTGAGTCGCCCACGCCGCTTCGGTAAGTCGATTCTCGTGGATACACTCCAGGCTTACTTCGAGGGGAAAAAGGAACTCTTCGAGGGCTTGAAGATTATGCAGATGGAGAAAGACTGGACCTGCTATCCCGTCATTCGACTCGACATGAGTTGCGGAGGAGCTACACCAGAAGAACTCAACTCCTATCTCGATGACGCCTTCTATAAACTTGAACAGAAGTATGAGGTAGCCGTGCGCCCAGAGGCTTCCCTTGCCGTCCGCTTCCAGAACATCATCGAAACGATGTTTCAGAAGACCGGAAAACAGGCGGTTATTCTTATCGACGAGTATGATTCTCCATTGCAACATTCCTGGAAGACTCCTCAGCATGATGCCTGCACAGCCATCTACAAGTCCGTGTTTGCCGTCTTGAAAAAAGAGGACGAGCACGAGCGTTTCGTCTTCATCACGGGCATCACCAAGTTCACTCAGATTTCTCTCTTCTCTGTGCTTAATAATCTGAGCAACATCAGTTTTGATGCACCTTACGCCACCATCTGCGGTATTTCAAAGCAGGAAGCTGCCGAAAACTTCATACCTGAAATTGAGGCAATGGGAGAAGAAAATGGATGGACTCCTGAGGAGACGCTGAAGCAGCTCACGGCGTTTTACGACGGATATCATTTCTGCAGCGATAACATGGTAGATATATTCAATCCGTTCAGCCTCATCAATGCCCTGTCGGATAAGAAATTGAGAAATTACTGGGCTTCATCTGGCGCCACTTCCCTATTGCCAAAGTTCGTGGATGACATGGAGATGAAGATGGAATATTTTGACCATTGTTTCATCGAGGGCGATACCTTGGAGACATCGGACGTGGTGAATGGCGGAGCCGAGCTCTTCCTCTACCAGTCGGGGTATCTCACCATCAAGGGTTACGACGATGGCGTTTACATCCTAGGTTTCCCTAACTTTGAAGTTCGCAAGGCATTATACCGCGTAGTGGTTCCAGCCTTGACCATGAAGTCGAATTCGGAAGTGGTTTCTACGCAGAGTTTTCTCAGAAAAATGATGCAGGACGGCAACACCGCTGAAGCCAAGAAGGCATTAAAGGCTCTTATCGCCGATGTTCCATACAGCAACAAGAAGATGGCGAGCATGGATATGGAGGAGCGTTACCGACTGATAATGAGCACAATATTCAGAGCCTTGGGCTTTAGGGTGGAAGTAGAAAGGATGCTAGCCACTGGCAGGATTGATATGATTGTGGAGGTTCCAACCATCATCTACGTCCTGGAGCTGAAGCTATCGAACAATGGCGGCATTTCTGCTGCCGAGAGCCAGATAAAGGAAAAGAGCTACATCGAGCCCTTCAAGGCCGACAAGCGCAAGATCATCGCCCTGGCAGTGGAACTCGACGAAACAGGCAAGGGATTGATAGATTGGAAAGAAGTGGAAGAGTCTTTATAAAATACAACTTCAAACAAACATCCCGCCAAATGTCCTACCGGATTCAAAATCCGTTGGGACACCTGGCGGGTTCTTTCTTTTTCTTTCGTTTTTATGCTACTTGTTAAAGTATTTCTTGCCACCCTGCTGGACAACCAAACCCTTGGCATTCTTGCCTACCAGCATGCCAGCCATATTGAAGGTCTTGGCAGACTTCACCGCCTGGGTGCGGGCAAGCTCTGTGATGCCGGTATCAGTCTTGTCGAGCTGATAGATTACGTATTGTATATTTTTACCATTTCCAAGATATTCACTATTCTCGATATAAGTCTTACCGTTGGCACGATACACACAAAAAATATCGTTATAACTAGCGTTTGGAATGGTAATCAGTTCCTTTCCATCCTCATTCTTTACTACAAGATAAGACTCATAGTATTTATCCTGTGCATCCTTGCAAAGAATGAACTTTCCGTTTTTTATGCCTTCCGTTGATTCGTACAAGGATGAAGCTGGAGCTGGTACCTGTTTATAGGTTTTCACCAGGAACTCATACTTATCATCATTGTTAAACACATTTTGAGTAAGGTAGGGATTGGAACTCTCATTACAGTTGGTATCATAATCGTACATTTTTACATGACAGATTTTTTCCCCCACTACGCTCTCCGAACTCTTATCGTTATCATTCTTCACCCAAGTCAAATTAGAAGTATCAATCTCTGCTGTCACCAACTGATTAGTTACCAAATGCAGTTTATTGTCAGCAGGATTATAATAAAAGTAACACTCTCTAACTTCGGGCACATCCTGATTAGCCCACCCATTAAACTCTTGCCAGTCATCATAATGGAAAGCGAATTTTCCACTGTAATCAGTAAAGAATTCTACCTTATCATTACCTATTATTTTAGCCACAGCAGCCTTGAATTCATCCATTGTCGTAATCGGAGTCTCAAAACCGTCTTCACCATATACACCATTAACCTGTCCCCAATAGTCCTCCTCACTACCTTTATTTATAACCTCCTTGGTAGTGAAGTCGGCCAAAGCTTTCATAGGCGTATAATTGATATAAAATACCTCAGGGCTGTAAGTGAAGCTTTTCTCCACATTAAAAGAGGAAGCATCATAAACCGTAAAACCTACCGTAGGTGGCAGGGCATCCCAATTATACTCTATACCGATGGTTGAGTAAGGAGTGATGACACCAGTGGTAGTCAAATTCTTTGGAATGAAACCAAATCCTTCGCCCTTCACCGTGGCCACTTCTGATACCTGTGCACTGGCAGCCAGAGCTACGACTGCGAAAGCTGAAGCGAGTAAATTTTTCTTCATAATTCTTAATAGCAGCAAGCTTGGATGTCCGGCAAACTTGAATTTAAATAAATTCACTAATTCTTTATTGCTGCAGAAGTAAAGTGTAGGCATCTTCGCCTCGACTACTTTTTATTATCCGATAATGCCGGGCGACGCTTTTGCCGATGCAGCAGTCACATGGGGGCATTAAGTGCAATGAATTTCATAAAGTCTTCATTAAGTCTTATGGACTCATTCTGCCCCTCTGAGTCCATTCATCCTCCAGCAGACTTCACTCCCCTCATAATGACGCTGCAAAAATATACTTTTTTTTGATAACAGCCAAATTATTCTTCAGAAAATTGATAATATCTTATCCTAAAAAATGCATTTTACGGGAGCTTATCCTCGAAAAAGTGTATGATTTAACATTTGTTATCATCGAAAAAGTGTATTCGAGGGCTGATCCGTTCGCAAAAACACCAAAAGCAGTTGTTGGCCTCATTTCGCAACAGCCAGCCTTCTCGTGCGAAAAGACTGGCTTTCGAAATATTTCTTGCCACCCTGCTGGATAGTAATACTACTTGTTAAAGTATTTCTTGCCACCCTGCTGGATAACCAAGCCCTTGGCATTCTTACCTACCAGCATGCCAGCCATATTGAAGGTCTTGGCAGACTTCACCACCTGGGTGCGGGCAAGCTCTGTGATGCCGGTATCAGTCTTGTCGAGCTGATAGATGACATACTGCCCTAAACCAATGCCCTGGCTTTCATAATTACTGATATAAGTCTTGCCGTTGGCACGATAGATGGTAAAAACATCCTTATAATATCTACTATTTGGCACTGTGAACAGTTCCTTTCCATCCTCATTCTTTACAGCAAGATAAGACTCATAGTACTTGTCCTGTACTTCAGTGGTAAGAACGGCCTTTCCATTCTCAATACCACTTATACCTATTAAGCCTGGCTGGTATGAACCTGTAGGGTCTGTTGGTGTAGATACCTCTCTATAGCTTTGCACCAGATACTCATACTTATCATCATTGTTAAACACATTCTGAGAAAGATATACATCTGAACTCTCATTGCAGTTTACGTCATAATCATACACCTCTGTCTGAAAGATTCTCTCTCCCACAGTAATCTCATAGCTAGCACTGCTATCCCCATCCTTCCAATCCAAATTAGAAGTATCAAATTCTATAGACTTCAGGAGAGCCTTTACCTTATGAAGTTTATTGTCAGAAGAATTATAATAACTGAAGTCCTCTTCAACTCTGAAATCATCTTTTCCCGATTTACCAACATTCAGCCTGTCACTAGCTAAACGGAAGGCGAAATTGCCATTGTCATCAGTAAAGAAATCTACCTTTTCTTCACCAATCATTTTGGCAACAGCAGCCTTGAATTCATCCATCGTCGTAATCGGAATCAGAAAACCTTTTTCATAATCATAGACTCCATCAACAGATCTATAATATTCATTTTCATAACCTGTATTTATAATCTTCTTAGTCTTATAGTCTGCCCAAGCCTTCTTTACCATATGTTTAGCCGTGAACACCTTAGGCTCGTAGCTGAAGGTTTTCGCTACATTAAAGGAAGCATCATAAACCGTGAACTCTGCAGTCTGGTTCTCATTGCTATGATATTCAACTCCGATGGTTGAATAAGGGGTGATGACGCCAGTGGTAGTGAGGCTCTTCGGGATGAAACCAAAACCACCGCCCTTCACCTTGGTTACTTCTGAAACCTGTGCACTGGCAGCCAAAGCCATGACTGCTAAAGCCGAAGCGAGTAATGTTCTCTTCATAATTCTTAAATAATTACAAGTCTGGATGTCCGGCAAACTTAGATTAAAATTGATTGTTCATTGTTTCCAGTTTGCTGCAGAAGCCAAGCGCAGGCATCTTTCGCCCAGCTGCTTTTCATCAGATGATTATCAGATGATCTATCCGATTTATTATCCGATTTTATTATCCGATCATGCCGGGCGGCGCTTTTTGCCGATGCAGCAGTCACATGGGGTCATTCTGCCCTCTGAGTTCATTCATCCTCCAGCAGACTTCACTCCCCTCATGATGACGCTGCAAAAATACACTTTTTTTTGATAACTGCCAAATTATTCTTCAGAAAATTGAGGGCATTCCTTAAAAAACCGGTATTCAAATCGAACTGATCCTCATCTGGATTTGGAGTAAGGCTCAAGTAAACCTTAATAGAGGCTCACGTAAACTTTATCTGAGCCTCAAACCAATTTGGATTGAAGCTTACTTCAATGGCAAATGAAGCCTATTTCAACGACAAACGAAGCTAGTTTCATAACTGCCGAAGCTAGCTTCAATAGAAAAAAAGCCTTTTTGTTTTTCTGCAAAAGCTGAATCGTGAGGGATAAAGCCAAAATCGTGAGGGATACGTGAGGGATAAATCCCCATTTTGATGTATCAGTCACTCATACTATTTCTCTATCTATCAATGGCTTATACAGATTTATCACGAAAATCGTGATGGGTGATAGATAATTTGCAAAAAAATACGTAGAAGAAGACTTTCGTGTCCCCCATCCCCCATTATTGGTATTTTTTTATCAATTTCTCCTTAAAAGTAGTCATTATCAGAAAAACCTTTGGCTTAATTCAGTTTTTTTCTTACCTTTGCACCTGAATTAATTAACTTGAATTATAAAAGAGGGATAAGCCCTAGAGAGGCTCCCTGCATAAATAAAAGAAATACGATATGAGGAATTTTATACATAGAAAGAAAATCGCCCTGGGCACAGGCTTCTGCAGCATCGCATGCATGATGATGATGGGAGCTTGCGACACCGTGTTCGACGTGCACCCCTACGACGTGAGGGTAAAGGGAGATACTGACCTGAACGCCAAGAATATAAGGAAGATTGAAGAATCTGTGAAGAGCAAGGATACCATCCGGTTTGCTGTAATCAGCGACAGCCATCAATGGCTCGACGACCTGCAACTGGCGGTGAACGACATCAACCGGAGAAAAGACAGCATCGACTTCGTGATTCACTGTGGCGACATTTCAGACTTCGGTGCTACAAAGGAGATGATCTGGACTCGAGACAAGATGCAGAAACTCAAGATGCCATCGGTGGTGCTGCTGGGCAACCACGACTGTCTGGGAACAGGCAACCAGTCGTATGCAACTATCTTCGGTGACCCCGATTTCAGTTTCATCGCCGGAGGAGTGAAGTTCGTGTGCCTCAACACCAATGCCATCGAGTACGACTACTCTCGCCCGGTGCCAAACTTTGACTTTATGGAGGCGGAGCGTTCTCGCGATTCGCTGAGTTTCAACCGCACCGTGGTGTGCATGCATGCGGCTCCCTATTCAGAGCAGTTTAACAACAACGTGGCCAAGGTGTTCAACTATTACATCCACCAGTTTCCTGGCCTTCAGTTCTGTCTCGACGGTCATGGTCATCACACCCTCATAGAGGATTTATTTGGCGACGGCACCCTGTTCTACATGGCTAGCAGCTGCCATTTCCATGAGTATTATCTGTTTACCATCACTCCAAAAGAATACAAGTATGAGGTTGTTAAATTTTAAGGCTATGAGAGATAAGATACTGAAAATAGGATTGTTATCCTGCCTGCTGATGGCAAGCGGGATGATGGAGGCGAAGGCGGAAGACAGGATATCGGAGGGGATGATGGCTGATTCGGAAGATACGGATTCCCTGACTCGCTACGACAGGCGAATCATCCGCTATCGCAGGCATTGGGACGTGCTGATGCCTACACAGTCGGTGATTCAAACCTGCGGCAACATGGGCATCATCTCGGTGGGTATCGGCTGGGATTACGGCAAGAGGCGTCAGTGGGAAACGCATCTGCTCTTCGGCATCATCCCGAAATACGACTCGGATGCCGTGAAGTGTACGATTACGCTGAAGGAGAACTTCATTCCCTGGCGCAAGGATTGGGGCAAGGGATGGGAGTTTGAGCCACTGGAGTGCACGCTGTATCTGAACACGGTGCTGGGGCATGATTTCTGGACGAAGCAGCCTACGAAATACGAGAGCGGCTACTATCCGTTTTCAACGAGAGTGCGCCCGAACCTGGGTTTTGGCGAACGCTTCACCTATCATATCCCCAACAGCAGGCGCAAGCGTGTGAAAAGCATCACGATGTTCTATGAGTTGAGCACGAATGATATCTATTTCATGAGATTCTGGCGCAACGGCAACGCCAACTTCTGGGATGTGTTCGGACTGTCGCTTGGAGCAAAGCTTCAGATTCTCTAGAGAGGGGGATATTCTATTCCCTCCACATAAGAAAAGGCTATAATATTTCATTAATGAAGAAAAAAGAGAAGGAAAAAGATATGGAAACAGAGGAGATTATCAGCAAGTTGGAGGCAAAGGGCATCAAGCCCACCTCCAACCGGATTTTGGTGATGAAGGCCTTGGCGAGCGGAGGAAATCCGCAGAGCCTGAAGGACCTGGAGCAGAAGATGGTTTCGATGGATAAGTCGAGCATCTTCCGAACCCTCACGTTATTTCTGGAGCATGATGCGGTGCATGCGTTCGAGGATGGCAGAGGGGTGCTGAACTATGAGTTATGCGAGGAGGATGGCGAATGTGATCATCATGATGGTCATATTCATTTTTATTGCGAATCGTGCCATCGTTCGTTTTGCATGGAGGATATTCATATCCCGAGTTTCGAGTTGCCTGAGGGTTTCTATCCCCACTCCATCTCGTTCGTCATCAAGGGGGAATGTCCTGAGTGCAGGAAGAAGCATCGCTAAAAGCAATGCTTATTACAACAAGAAAAAGCTCCGAAGAAAAATGATTTTCTTCGGAGCTTTTCTATGTACACCCTTAGGGATTCGAACCCTAGACCCACTGATTAAGAGTCAGTTGCTCTACCAACTGAGCTAAGGGTGCATCTGTTAAGCAGTTGAGGTATTTCTCAAAAGCGGTTGCAAAGGTACTGCTTTTTTCTGAAACCACCAAATTTTTCGGCTATTTTTTTCATTTCCCATTATTTTTTCTTCTTTTTCATACATTTTTAAGAGAAAAAATGTACCTTTGCACCCACTTATACATTATTAATAATATGAACGGAATATATACAATCCTGCTCCTCTTGCTGAGCAACATCTTCATGACGCTGGCATGGTACGGACATCTGAAACTGCAGCAGACGGGCGTAAGCAGCCACTGGCCACTCATCGGAGTCATCGCATTCAGTTGGGCCATCGCCTTCTTCGAATACTGCTGTCAGGTACCTGCCAACCGAATTGGATTCATCGATAATGGCGGTCCCTTCAACCTGGTGCAGCTCAAGGTGATTCAAGAGTGCGTATCGCTCATCGTCTTCGCCATCATCGCCAACATCCTCTTCCAGGGACAGGGCTTACATTGGAACCACTTTGCGGCATTCGTCTGCCTCATCGCTGCCGTATATTTCGTTTTTATGAAATAGATTCTTAAGCTTTTGCCCTTTCAGGGCGTGTTGGGAATGGATTAAACAAAATATAAACAAAAACATAAACCGACAATGGAAAAGAAATTACGTGTCGCTTCCCTCTGCGTGCAGGGAGGCTATGAACCAAAGAACGGAGAACCGATAGAAGTGCCTATCATTCAGAGTACTACATTCAAATACGACAACTCTGAAGAGATGGCGATGCTCTTCGACCTGAAGAAGGAGGGATATTTCTATACCCGACTCCAGAACCCTACAAACGACGCCGTGGCTAAGAAAATCGCTCAGCTCGAAGGTGGCGTGGGCGCCGTTTTGACATCTAGCGGACAGGCTGCCAACTTCTACGCCGTGTTCAACATCTGCGAGGCGGGCGACCACATCGTTACCTCTAACGAGATTTACGGCGGCACCTTCAACCTCTTCGGTGTTACCCTGAAGAAGCTGGGCATCGAGTGCACCTTCGTAAACCCTAATGCCAGCGAGGAGGAGATTCAGAAGGCTTTCCGTCCTAACACCAAGGTGGTGTTTGGCGAAACCATCAGCAACCCTGGCTGCGCTGTGCTCGACATCGAGAAGTTTGCCCGCATCGCCCATAAGAACGGGGTGCCTCTCATCGTGGACAACACCTTTGCTACTCCAATCAACTGTCGTCCGTTTGAATGGGGAGCCGACATCGTTACCCACTCTACCACCAAGTATATGGATGGCACCGCATCGCAGGTAGGCGGCGTGGTTGTGGATAGCGGCAACTTCGACTGGATGGCGAATGCCGAGAAATTCCCTGGTCTCTGCACTCCGGACGAGAGCTACCACGGATTGACTTACGTGAAGGCCTTCGGCAAGATGGGTTACACCACCAAGCTGGTGGCTCAGCTGATGCGCGACCTGGGTTCCATCCCAGCACCAATGAACTCGTTTATCCTCAACCTGGGTCTGCAGAGTCTGCACCTGCGCATGCGCCAGCATTGCGAGAATGCGCAGAAGGTGGCTGAGTTCCTGCAGAACGACGACCGCGTGGCTTGGGTTCACTATAGCGGACTGAAGGGAGATGAGTATTATGACCTAGCCCAGAAGTATATGCCTCATGGCACCTGCGGCGTCATCGCCTTCGGATTGAAGGGCGACCGCGAGACTGCCATCAAGTTTATGGATTCATTGGATATGATCAACATCGTGACTCATGTGGCTGATGCCCGCACCTGCGTGCTCCACCCTGCGAGCCACACCCATCGCCAGCTTTCTGACGAGCAGTTGAAGGAAGCAGGCATTGCACCAGACTTGATTCGACTGTCAGTGGGTATCGAGGATGTAGAGGATATCCTGGATGATATCAAGCAGGCGTTGGATAAAATCTAGAAAATCAGTATGATTTAGACAATGCCCGGCACGTTCCAAGTGGTGTTTGCATCCAGCACGCCCTGAAAGGGCAGAAGCTCCTAGCCCAGGGTAACACCCTGGGTTATACATAAGCAAGAAAGTCGCCCTGTAAGGGCAAAAGCTTCTCAATACCAAGCTTTTGCCCTTACAGGGCGACTCTGTTTATCCCTATGTACCCAGGGTGTTACCCTGGGCTAGGAGCTTCTGCCCTTTCAGGGCGTGCCGGGAATTTACACCAGTTTATAAATCTCGCTAGGCGTCTTTCTCCTCAGCACTTCGAGTTCGAAGTCCTTGCCGGCTATGATGCCCTTGCTTCTGAGAATCTGCTCCACGGTTTTTCTTGCCAACTCGGGATGATTGTTTTCCTCGCTGAGATGGCAGAGCCATACATGGCGGAGATTGGGAGAGGCATAATCGGCAAGTGCCTGTCCGCACGCCACATTACTCAGGTGACCATTCGGCCCCAGGATGCGATCCTTGAGATACTGCGGATACGGCCCCTTCTGGAGCATCTCCTCGCTGTGGTTCGCCTCTATCACCAGATAGTTGGAGCGCCCGATGAAATCGTGCATCTCCTCGGTGATGTGGCCCACATCGGTGATGAGGCAGAACGTCACCCCCTCACACTCCACGAAATAGCCCACGTTGTCGGTGCTGTCGTGGGGAACCCCGAACGGAGTAATCTTGAACTCGCCCACATTCAGCGGCACACTCTTCTCGATGACGTGCACGTGATTGGGCGCAATCTTCTTTCGGACGCAGTAGTTGCGCTCGATACCTACATGAACTTTACGGGTTGTATATACTGGCAGATGATAGTCGGAGCTGAGGCTTCCCACCGACTTCACATGGTCGGCATGGTCGTGCGTGACGAAGATGTGGTGCACATCCTCAAATCGCAATCCATAGTTGTGGAAATGCTTTTTCAGCGTTCTGATACCCACTCCAACGTCTATCAGTATCGAATCCGTCTCAGTGTAAAGATAGTAACTGTTGCCGCTACTTCCACTGCCAAAGGATATGAATCTAAGCATTTTTTTTGTTATTTACCTGCAAAGTTAACAAAAAAGATTCTTATTACAAAGTTTTTTATTATCTTTGTGCGCAAAATAAGCAAATAAATAGAATTTTTAAGAAATAGAAAACATGATGAAGAAACCGATATTAGGCATGGGAATCGCCGTAGCAGCCCTAGCAACAAGTCTTTACGGGCTTACGGGATGCCAAAGTCACGAAGGCGACGATAATCAGTTGGAGGCAGATGTTGACTCGTTTGCCACCTACTACTTCAACTGGCATTTCCCGAAAACCCTGAAGTATTGCACCCGCAGTTCGGAACCTTGGCTGCGCTATGCTGCCAGCAACGTGCACAAGGCGGATGTGGAAAGGCTGAGGGCGAAGGAGGAGGATGCCATCGTGGAAATCAACGACATCACTTTCGGCGATGACGGGGTGAGTGCCACTGCCAGCATCACCGTGCGCAACTTCCTTCAGATGGATAGCATCGGGCAGGAAGCCCACCTCGTGGATGAGGCGGAGTTCCAGTTGCCGATGAGTATGGAGAATAATGCTTGGAAAATCAAACTGGAGAAATTGCCTTGAAAAAGTTAGGAGTTTCTGCAAGCATCAATACTAAAAGATGCTCTGCTGAAACTCCTAACCTTTGCTATTAACTATTAACTTTAAACTATTAATTAGAACGGCAAACCTACCGCGAAGTGGAAGGCGAAGTCGCGACTGAGCTTTGGATGAATAATCGCCCAATGCTCATCCCCACTCTCGTAGGCAGGATTGATGGCCTTCATACCCATGTCGAAACGCAGGATGAAGTAGTCGAAATTCAATCGGATACCCATACCATACGCCGCGGCTATCTGCTTATAGAACTTGTCTATCTTAAACTGCCCGTTTGGCTGGTCGGCATAGTTGCGAAGCGTCCAGATGTTACCCGCATCCACAAACAGGGCACCCTCGAACTTCCAGAAGAGCGAGGTGCGATACTCGGCATTCAGGTCGAACTTCAGGTCACCCGTCTGGTTGATGAAGTCGATGCGTCCGTCATTGCCCTTGTATCCGCCTGGTCCCAGTTCTCTTACACCCCAACCCCTCACCGAGTTGGCTCCACCCGAGAAATATCGCTTCTCGAAAGGCAGCACGGTGCTGTTGCCGTAAGGATAAGCCACTCCCAGGTCGGCATGCAGCGCCAGGGCATTGCGGTCGTCGAAACGGATGAGGTGGGTATAGTCGAAATCGAATTTGGCATACTGTGCATAGGCGATGTTGAGAAAGGTGCGCTGCCCCTGCGCATTAATCTTGAATCCCAGGGTATTGGAGAATCCGCTGAGCAGATTTCCGGCAGACTCCACATTGAGTCGGATGGCATCCACCCCATCACTATACGTGAGTCCGAATCCCATCTTCATGATGAAAAGGTCTTCGTAGTTATATCGCAGGATGGCATTTCTATTGTCCACATCATCCAGGTAATCGCGCTTGAAAGTCTCTGATATCCAAGGCATATACACATAGTTGAGGTCGAGCAGGTCGAATCGCCAGGCAAGATGATGACGGGGTTCTGTCCAGCGGTAGCGCCATGCCGTGGAGAACACGCGGCGATGGAATTCCGGACGGTTCTGAAGGTCCCAGCTCACGGAGAGCTCGCTGTTGGCTGTCTGCCTCTTTCTGAAACTGCTCGAAAGGAAGGGTGCCATGAATCTCGGGAACACCACCTTTCCTTCTACGGAATACTCCTGATAGTTCTGGTCCTGATAGCCCTCCAGTCCGGTGATTGCCTCGTAGGCTCCACGCAACTGGATGCTCAACTGCTCGCTACCCCTGAAGAGGTTTCTGTTGGTATAGGTGAGCGAAGCTGCCGCACCCAAGTCGCCTGCCGTATTGGTTCCTTCCGGCTGGAAGGAGATGGTAGATGGCTTGTTGGTGCTGATTTGGATATGGCAGTCGAGAAGCCGGTTCATCGTACTGTCCGATGGAATCTCCGATGTACTAACCGATGCGCTATCAATTTCATTACCAGCCACTTCACTGAATCTGATATTGGTATACTTCACAGCCTGCAATCGGGCGAAGTTATTGTAGGTTCGCTGCAGGGCAGAGGCACTGTAGGGCTTTCCCTCCTCCAGAGCAGTGGCGTTGAGCAGCACACGATGGCGCAGATGGATGCGGTCACTATCGTTGCTCTGATAACTGATGTTGCGAATCTCGTAACGGGGATGGTCGGTTTCGGGTGCATTGCTGCTTGCCTTATACTTCAGCAGGTTCAGGGTCACGGCGATATCTTTCTGTCCGGCGATGGTGTCGGCAGAAAACTGTATGAAGTCTTTATTGAAACGGAAATATCCATCGTCGAGCAATCGGTTGGCGATGCGTTTGCGCTCTGCATCCAGGGCATCCACGGTGAATCTCATGCCCGGCTTGATCTTCTGGTTTTCGGGATTATCAAGCTGCATAATCTGCTGGATGTTCTTATCCTCTATATCATACTCCACCTTGCCGATATGGAATGGCTCTCCGGGATGCAACATATAAGTTACATCCACCTTTGGGGCCTTCTTCCGACTCTTTTCGGCGGTGCTATCCGTCTTTTCCTGTCCATGAATTTCGGTCTGCAGCGTTACTCCTGCATGCAGGAATCCCTGGTTCTGCATGGCAGTGAGCAGGTCGCGGCAGGAGAGCTGTGCCTGCAGGGTATCATACACCACAGGTTTCTTGCTGAACGGGTTATGGAATAGCGAGAAGAGTTTTGGCTTCTCTTTCTGGCGCACATACTGCTTGAGCGCCCCTGCATCATACGCTGCAGAGTCGCTCTTCACTTCCACCTTATTTAATATATACTCCCCTTCCTGCACGTATTTGCTGGCCGAGCAACCCGCAAGCATCACTGGCAGGGCGAGTATTGAAATCTTCTGTACTTTCAAAATATTTATCTATTCTTTTCTTTCTTATTGAAGTTTCGCAAGTGGTTCAAGTACGGGCTGAAGGCCCAAAAGCTCCTAGCCCAGGGCAGCGCCCTGGGTATAATAGCAATCAACAAGGCGCCCTGTAAGGGCAAAAGCTTTGTAAATTGCCTGATTCTTTTGAAGCTTTTGCCCTTACAGGGCGACAAACTTGCGTCCATGATTACCCAGGGCGCTGCCCTGGGCTAGGAGCTTCTGCCCTTTCAGGGCGTGTGGAGCTCACTTGCGAAACTTGAGTTTCTTATAATCATCAGACAAATCATTTGGGCATTGAAAACCTACCTCCAAGGCCTTCACCTCAGGGGATATATAGAACTTGCCCTCATAGTATGTTTTATTATCTAAAGCAATTGTATTCATGTCGAAATTTCCTTACATCATAAAATCTGCCATCTGTTTAATTTCTTCATAAGAAGCACGAATTCTTTCTTTCTCTTCTTTTGAAGCAGGCTTCACGTTTTCTATATTTGCCAAGAATCTCTTGGCGTCATCCCCGTAAAGAATTGGGGTTTCTCTAATTGGTCGTGCCATAATCTTTCCTCCATACTTTATTTGTTATTTATTTGAATATTCAAACATATCAAGTCAGAATATCACCTTATCAAATGCAAAAGTATGCTTTTTTTATTAAACTACCAAAGGTTTTAAGAAAAATATTTTGTATTGTCTGCTTTTTATGTTATCTTTGCATCCATTAATGACAATAAACGACAATAAATGATTAGCAAGAATAAGATCAAGTACATTCGTTCGCTCGAACTGAAGAAGAATAGAAACAAGGAGGGAAAGTTCGTGGCTGAAGGGTTCAAGGTGGTGGATGACCTGCTCGCCCTGCAACCTGCCGACCTCATCGTGGCCACCGCCGAATGGCTGAAGGGAAAGCATCTGGCAGCCCAGACAGAGGTGATTGAAGTAACCGAAGAGGAACTGAAGAAGGTGAGCTTCCTGCAGCATCCGCAGCAGGTGCTGGCCGTGTTCAAGCAGGATGCCGGCAACTCTCAAGAAGAGGCCAAGGAAGAGGCTGACGATAAAGAAAAGAACTTCGGCTTTTCCAATATCAACACCAGCGAACTGAATCTCGCCCTGGATGGCGTGCAGGACCCGGGAAACCTGGGCACCATCATCCGCATAGCCGACTGGTTTGGCATCACCCACATCTATTGCAGTCAGGACACAGCCGACGTTTATAACCCCAAGGTGGTGCAGGCCACCATGGGCAGCATTGCGAGAGTGAAGGTGGAATATGGCAACCTGCTGGGACTGGTGGAGTCTTTGCCGGCAGATGTACCCGTATACGGAACCCTGCTCGATGGCGACAACATCTATCAGCAGCAGCTGGAAAACCGGGGACTCATCGTGATGGGAAACGAGGGAAAAGGCATCTCGCCAGCCCTTGCCAAGAAGGTGAACCGCAGACTGTTCATCCCTAACTTCCCGGAAGGAAGAGCCACTGCCGACAGTCTGAACGTGGCCATCGCCACCGCCATCACCTGCTCTGAATTCAGAAGAAACTTTTAAATAGCAAGAAATAACAAGAAATAGTAAGTAGTATAAAATCATTATAGCTATGAAAGTAAATGAATTATTTAAGCAGCGCAGCATAACTGCTTGTATGCGAGCATCCTACTACGCCATGACGGCCGACCCGAAATCGTTCGTCAAGCAAACATGGATTACTCAAGTGCCCTTCGCCATATTGCTGGCTATCGTGCTCTACTTTCTCCTCCCCAACAAATCGCTTCACGACTGGGGAGAAATGAATCCGATGGCTTCGTTCACCCTGCAAACCATTATTTACGCAGCCACCCTGATAATGGCAGTGGTATCGTTCTGGCATCTGCTGCCACGCAAGCAACTCTCTGCCAACAAAGGCGAGAAGCGAAAGAAGGGACAGTGGGTGCTCCGCATCCTTCGCCATCTGGGAGGTTTCCTCATGACCTGTTTTCTGGGCATCATGATTGTGGGCATCGCTACCTTCATCGCAGCCCTGCCATCCATCATCCTCATCATCGCCCAGCTCTACTCGCAGCTGGGAGCCTTGGAAGGCGATCCACTCGGTGTACCGGGCTATTTCACCCCACTCCTCTTTGTGGTCTTCATCATCACCTTCCTGCTCATCCTCTATGCCCTGAGTTGGCTCGGCATCTCGCTTGCCTACCAATATGGTTCATACCAGGTGATTGATGCAGAGAGAAAGAAGCAGAAGGAAAGCGAACAAATGGGATTGCAGCAGATGGCAACCGCAGAAATAGAAAAATATTAATCATATTAACATATTATTTTAAAAAAGAGACATGAAACAGACAAGATTACTCTTCATCGACCGCGATGGAACTCTGATTCAGGAACCAGAGGATGAGCAGATTGACAGCTTCGAGAAGCTGGTATTTACCAAGGGCATGTTCCGCAACCTCGCCTTCATTGCCCAGCACACCGACTACGAGCTGGTGATGGTGAGCAACCAGGACGGACTGGGCACCGACTCCTTTCCGGAGGATACCTTCTGGCCAGTACACAACTTCATCATCCAGACCCTGGAGAGCGAGGGCATCCACTTCGCCAAGCAGCACATCGACCGCCACTTTCCGGAGGATAACTCACCGATGAGAAAGCCGGGCACAGGCATGCTGACCGAATACATCGATAACCCGGCATACGACCTGGCAAACAGTTATGTGATCGGCGACCGTGAGACGGATGCCCAGCTTGCCGAAAACCTGGGTTGCAAGAGTCTGATTCTCGGAAAAGACGGCATGGACTGGGACAAGATAGCCGAGATTCTCTTTGCCGGCGACCGCATCGCCGAGGTGAAGCGCACCACCAAGGAGACGGACATCTACATCAAGGTAAATCTCGATGGCTCAGGTAAATGCGATATTTCTACCGGTCTTGGTTTCTTCGACCACATGCTGGAGCAGATAGGCAAGCACGGCATGATGGACCTCACCATCCACACCAAGGGCGACCTCTATGTGGATGAACATCACACCATAGAGGATACGGGTATTGCCCTGGGCGAATGCCTGCTGCAGGCGCTGGGCGACAAGCGTGGAATAGAAAGATACGGCTACAGTCTGCCGATGGATGACTGTCTCTGTCAGGTAGCATTGGATTTCGGTGGCCGTCCATGGTTGATTTGGGATGCCGAGTTCCACAGAGAGAAGGTGGGCGAAATGCCAACCGAGATGTTCAAGCATTTCTTCAAGAGTCTGAGTGATGCGGCAAAGATGAACCTCAACATCAAGGCTGAGGGCGAGAACGAGCATCACAAGATAGAAGGCATCTTCAAGGCGCTTGCCCGCTCGCTGAAAATGGCGGTGAAGAGAGACATCTATCACTTCGAGCTTCCTAGCTCAAAGGGAATGCTGTAATAGTGATTAGTGATTAATTATTAGTGATTATAAAGATGAAAGCCCAGCAGGATTCAACGAACCTTGCCGGGCTTTTTTCTAAATATATAACTTTCTCACAATGGGATTTTAGAATTTAGTCATGAACTCCACAACAATCTTATCCTTTTCTGAAGTCTTGGCAATGCCACCTTTGCGATAGAAATACTTCTCGTAGTTGATACGGATATCCGAGATGAATGGCTTGGCAAGGCTCAGGGTTACACCGCCAGTAACACGATGGCGCTTGTAATCGTTGATCTTCAAGGCACCAAGTTCGGTATCAGAACCGCCATATCGGGTACCATCGCTGTGGTCGCTCATGAAATCATATCTTGCCAAGGGCGAAACCTTCCTGATAAGGCTCTTTGGATTAGCCACCGGAATGTCATAGCAGACAAAGCCATCGAAAGCATGCACATCGTGGAAGGCATCCTTGCTGTAATGCTTGTAAAGATACTCAGCCTCAGCAATGAAACCACCCTTGTGGAAGGTGATACCACCATCATACATCGTTACCGTAATATCAGATGGCTTGATCTTCTGGGTACTCAATACCAGGTTCACATTCGGGAAGAGGAACTGAGCCTTGGCAGAATAGTTAACGCCCTTGGTCCAGTAATCCTTCTGGTTGGTCAAGCCCGAACCGTTGAACACACCGGCATTCACCACGATAGGGAAACCCACATTCCAGGTGTATCCGATTTCAGCACCCACGTCGCGCACGTTACCCACCTGTTTGGCGATGAACGAACGGTTGGCGAAATACTGCTGATGAGGAGAACGGTGAGCATCGATGGTGAATGGCACACGCTCCTGACCGATGGTGAACTGCAGGGTTTTCCAAGGCTTGATGCGTGTATAGGCATCGAGCATCTTGATCTTACCCTCGTCGCAGAGGTCGATTTCCGCCTTATAGCTTACCTGAGGTGTTACGTTGCCAGCCACGTTGATGCGGGCTGTGCGCACCTCGAATCGTCCCTCCCCTTCTTCGGTCTGGTACTCATACTTAGAGCGGATGGTTCCACCAATGGTCATGGTCTTGGTGAATTCCCCGATGCCCTTCTCCAAAGAACTGTTTCCTGAATTCTGGGCATTCATTCCCATCGACACCATCGTGAGTGCCATCAACAAATACGTTTTCTTCTTCATTTCTTACCTTATTATATATACACGTAAATCTGATTTTGTTTATTCCGAATGAAATCTTTTCCTACTGATGCAGAAAGACATCTTCTTCATTTCGCCTGCAAAGATAAGGAGAAGATATTTCTACCGTAAAACATAAGTATTACAAAGATGTTACATCACACATTTGTAACACCCGTAATGTTTCTGTAATATCAGTAATATGGTCGTAACATCATCGTCACAAACACGTAATCGCTTTTTCTTTCACATCTGAAAATATCACCGTATCTTTGCAGCCGAAAAGAAACATTAATTTATTAATACAGGATGAAGGAAAATAAGAAAGCAATCTTGGAGATTCTTAAGAAGAGTTCCAAGAAAGACGGAAAGTTTGAAAACCTGGTGCTCAATCTCGCTTTACAGAAGATAGACAGCGACAGTTTTGAATTCGATGGCGATGCAGTTTACACCAACGACAAGAAGCGCCTGGTATATTGCATGAGTCAGGAGACAAGCTTCACCATTCCAGAGGGAGTGGAGATTATCGGCGAGATGGCATTCCGTGGCAAGAAGGCCCTCAAGAACGTAATCATCGCCAACAGCGTAAAGGAAATCGAGCACGATGCTTTCTACGATTGTGATGAATTGGATAACGTTTATGTACCTGCGGGCGTAAAGATTGTAAGAAGCTATGCCTTTGCAGAGTGCGACAAGTTGAAGAAGATTACCTTCGCTGGTACCCCAGAAAAGGTAGGCCGTCATACCTTTGAAGACTGCGATCAGTTGCACGACATCATCGTGCCAGCAGGAAGCAGCAAGTTCTTCCGCAAGGAACTCCACTTTATCGATGGAGACACCGACTATTTGGTTTTAGAGAAGGCTGACAAGAAGGCTGAAAAGAAAGCTGAAAAGAAAGACAAGAAGGCTGAAAAGAAAGCTGAAAAAGTAAAATAACTCACGAAACTTTCGAATGTGGTTCAAGAACGGGCTGAAAGCCCAAAAGCTCCTAGCCCAGGGCAACGCCCTGGGGATAATAGCAGTCAACAAGGCGCCCTGTAAGGGCAAAAGCTTTGTTTATTGCTTGGTTCTTTGAAAGCTTTTGCCCTTACAGGGCGCAGGTTTACGTCCATGAAATACCCAGGGCGATGCCCTGGGCTAGGAGCTTCTGCCCTTTCAGGGCGTGTGGGGGCGTACATACGAAAGTTCAATAACTCAAAAATAATAGACTAAGAGAAATCATGACTAAAGAAGATATGATGAAGAAAGCTTATGTAGAACGTGATATCAGTTGGATGTACTTCAACCATCGCATTCTGCAGGAGGCAGAGAAAGAGTACGTGCCATTGCTGGAGCGCCTCTCTTTCCTCGGTATTTATTCCAACAACCTCGACGAGTTCTTCCGTGTCCGCGTAGCATCCCTCAACCGAATGCTCGACCAGAAACTCGACAAGGATACCGAGCAGCAGATTAAGAAATCTCTCAAAACGATTAATAAGCTCAATGAATCTTATTCGAAAGAATACACTGAAGCGGTGGATACAGTTTTCCGCGAACTTGAAATACACAAGGTTCGCCTGCTCACCGAAGACCAGCTCAACGACGAGCAGAAGGAGTTCCTTACGCAGTTCTTCTACGACAAGCTCAATGGTTCTGTCAACCCTATCTGGCTCAACGAGATAGACGACCTCTCTTCCCTGGAGGACAACCGAATCTACCTAGCCGTAGAAAAGGCTGAGGATGACAAGAAGAAGAAATATGCCGTAGTAAAGGTACCGGATAGAGTTTATGGCCGCTGGGTAAAGGTGCCGGCAAGCGATGGTTTCGACAACATCATGTATCTCGACGATGTAATCAGATACTGTCTGCCACTGGTATTCCTCGGTTTCAAGAAGAGCACCTACCGTGCCTTCAGTTTCAAGTTTACCAAGGATGCCGAGATGGAGATGGACAATGATGCCGACTTCGGTACCATGGAGAAGATTGCCCTGGGCGTAAACAGCCGCAAGAAGGGTGAAGCCGTGCGCGTCATCTACGACCAGGAGATGCCGAAGGAACTTCAGAAGAAACTGCGTGAGCGGTTGAATACCAAAGAACTGGATGCTTCTCTGGCTGGCGGAAGATACCAGAACCACAAGGATCTGATGTCGTTCCCTGATTGCGGACACAAGGAACTGAAGTACGAAAAATGGGCTCCTATCATGAAGCCGGAATTCCTTTCAAACGAGAGCATCCTCGACCAGATTCGTGAGAAAGACCGTTTTATCCACGTACCCTACCATAGCTTCAACGGCTACATCCGTGTGCTCCGTGAGGCTGCCACCAAGCCCGAGGTGAAGGCTATCAAGACCACCCTCTATCGCTTGGCCAAGGATTCAAAGGTAGTGAAGGCACTCATCACTGCTGCCCGCAACGGCAAGAAGGTAACTGCCGTGGTAGAGCTTCTGGCACGTTTCGACGAGGAGAGCAACATCAAGTGGAGCAAGCGCATGCAGGAAGAGGGCGTAAACGTGATCTTCGGTGTAGAAGGACTGAAGATTCACTCCAAGCTGCTCTATATCGAGTCAAAGAAGGGCAACATCGCCTGCGTGGGAACCGGAAACTTCCACGAGGGCAATGCCAAGATCTATACCGACTATCTGATGATGACAGCCCGTACTAAGCTGGTAAACGAGGTGGCTAAGGTATTCGATTTCATCGACCGTCCATTCTCACCATTCCGCTTCAGCGAGCTCCTCGTATCTCCAAACTCCATGAAGAGCCGCATCCTGCGCATGCTCGACACCGAAATCAAGAATGCCAACGAGGGCAAGGAGGCTTGGGTGAAGATGAAGATCAACCACATCACCGATACCGATATGGTAACCAAGCTCTATCAGGCTTCAAAGGCAGGCGTGAAGATAGACATCGTAATCCGTGGCAACTGTTCGCTGGTGCCAGGCATCGCCAAGCTCAGCGACAACATCCGCTGCGTGGGCATCATCGACCGCTATCTGGAGCACAGCCGCATCCTCATCTTTGCCAACGGAGGCAAGCCAAGATACTTCATCGGTTCTGCCGACTGGATGCCTAGAAACCTCATCAACCGCATCGAGGTACTCACCCCGGTATATGACGAGGATATGCAGGCAGACCTGCTCCGCACCATCTCTTACGGTATGAGAGATACGATGAACGGCAGAGTAGTAGATGGCAAGGGCGGCAACGAGTTTGTGGAAGGCGAGCCATTCCGCAGTCAGGAAGAACTTTATAAAGCCTACAGCGAAGAGCAGGAAGTAATCAAATAAAAAAATAGCAAATGTCAGCAATGAATTTAGCATCCATTGATATCGGCTCCAACGGAGCCCGACTCCTCAT
>ERZ1026846.854-NODE-854-length-21672-cov-16.563260_pt1 | contig 21672 bp, 23 predicted proteins | sample MGYA00380153_ERZ1026846 | MGnify/ENA primary metagenome ERZ1026846 (study PRJEB33269, sample SAMEA4719789) | human gut metagenome | biome: human-associated habitat; feature: organic feature; material: feces | place: Cameroon | collected 2013-10 ...
CATCAAGTCGAATCATTGTTGTTTTAGTATATACAGTTTCCACGCTTTTTTTGTGCCATAATCTCAATACTAACCTTACATTGTTTTGGAGAAGGCAATGTGACAATAGATGGCTAGAATGGCTACAGGCTACTTGTATCTAAATACACGTGACGAACTTATCCGCCTTGACTGCTCCAAGATTGTCTATATGGAGGGTGATGGCAATTATACCAATATTGTGCTTGTCAACAAACAGAAGGTTTCTGTCTGCATGAATCTCAGTCATATGCAACAGTTTATCTCTGAAAGTCTGCGTGAGCGTGCTTCTGTTTTTGCACGCAACGGCAAGCGTTTCATTGTCAATCTTAACTATATTTATAAGGTGCAACCTTTGCTGCAAAGCCTCGTTGTTACCGATGGGGTTCACTTCACCTTTCAGCTTGGCATATCAAAGGAAGCGCTCAAGCAGTTGAAGGATATCCTTGTCGGACGTGTTCCTAACCGAACACAAATCAATGTGGAATAAATCAGAAAACTATGGAGATAATAATAGGAAGGGAAGAGGGCGCACGTCGTCTGCATTGCATTGTCGGCGGACGTGAGTTTAATGTCGGTCAGGCAGGCACCGTACCGTTGTCTGTAAGTCGTCGGCATTGCAAGGTTTCTGTCAATGGAAGCGATATCAGCATTGAGAATATCAAAGATCAGAATATCACCTTTGTTGATGGCAACCAGATTATCCGTAAGGCAATCACGCCGACAAGCCGTGTGCAATTAGGCGAAGAGAAATTCCTTGTGCCTCTACAGCAAATACTGAAATTGGCTGATGTCTCAACAGGAGACGTAGACGGTTCGCAAAAAGAAGTTCCGACATTCTCGCTGAAACCTATGAAGACTGTATGGGAGGAATACGATAAGCGCAGAATGGAGATACAGAACAATGCTGCAAAGTCTGCCAATAAGCAACGCTTGCAGGGCATATTGTCTATGTCTGGTATGTGTCTTGGCTTTATTCCTGGCATTGACCCTGCCATACGCATTGTCATCATCGTTGCTGCTTTGTCCGTCGCCGTATATTTCTTCATAAAGGGAAGCGTCGGGACGACAGTCCAACAACAATTACATGACCTTGACGATGAGTATGCCAAGAAATACAAGTGTCCCAATCCTGCTTGTGGAAGACCGTTTGGAGCTATTCCGTACAGGAACATCGAGTATAACAAGCAGTGCTTTGCTTGTGGATGTAAGTACACTCACTGACATTTCATGTAACAATCGGGGCATTTCATACAAGATGCCTATTTTCTTTAGGCATTAATATGAAAGCTTCCTAATTTTGCAGCATCAAACGAATCAATTCAAAGAACGATAAAAGCTATCGGTATGAACAACGAAGAAACAATATTCATGCAGCCGCAGAATAATAACAACGAGGCTGAACATACACAGAACGTTAAGGCTACTGAAAAGAAGTCGGACAAAGCGAAGAAGGTTGTAGCAACTGCTGCAGCTTCAGTTATGGGCGGAGTTGTCGGCGGTGGCACCACATACGCAGCCACGGAGATGCTTCATGACAAAGAGGCTGATGAGCAGAAGCCGGAGGAGGAAGCGCAGGCAACGGAAGAACCAGTGGCTAAAGAACCTCAAAAGGTGGAACATGCAGAGCCTCAGAAAGAGGAAGTGGCAGTAAAGGCGGACAATGATGAAAGTGCCGAGCCTGACTATACTAATCATGCTGGGGCTGACCCCGTAACGCCGAATCCTGAGGTGCAAGCCACGGTGGATGAGTCAAGTGACAGCAATGCCAATACCAATGAGGTGCAGGTGTTGGGCGTATACGAGACGCAGGGCGAAAACGGACAGACCATACAAGCGGCTATGCTGACCAATGGTGAGGAAGTGGCTGCCGTTGTGGACTTAGACTCGGACGGTTTGGCTGACGTACTTCTCGTGGATGAGAACCATAACCAGCAGATAGACGAAGGTGAGGTCTACGACCTCTCAAATGACAATGTGCATATGTCGGTTTATCAAGATGCTTATCAGGCACAACAACAGGCACAGCAGGAGAACGACACATTCACCTATAACGCCAATGAAGATCAGCAAGACAACGATAATAATGCCGATCTTCAATTTCTGTAATGAGGTGGTAAGAATAATATAAACGAAGATGTAACAATGAGTGAGATAAAGATAAAATGCCCCACCTGTGGTAAGGTGCTCCGTTTGCAGGATGCTCCGAACATAGATGCGGCATTCTTTACCTGCCCCGTATGTAAGGAAAAGCATATCGTGGGAAAGTGTCAGCGATACGTAGAGCAACCTAACCCCATCGCTCCTTCGGGTGATGAAACACAATATGTAGGTGCCTCGGCGCAGCAGTCTGGAGGCGACGAGACTCGTATCGGACCTTCTCCTATAGCAAGAGTTGGTATGCTCGTAGACAATAAAGGCGCAATGTATCAGCTATGTATTGGCATCAACACTATAGGGCGTAAGGCTGTTTCGTCATCTGCGTCAGTGCAGGTCGCTACGGACGACCGCACAATGAGTCGCAGTCATGCCGTCATAGAGGTGCGTAATGCGGGCAGACAGACCCTTCATATACTCAGAAACGGGGCAAACAAGAATCCGTCTTATCTTAACGGTTCTGTCATAGGACAGAAAGACCAGCTGATTCTGAACAATGGCGACAGCATCAAGATGGGCAATACAGAACTGACATTCAAAAAGTAACAGCGTATGAATTTTAAGATAAAAGCTTACAATCTGCAAGAACTCGGTCAAAGGGCTAATCAGGAAGATTCTCTCTTTCCTGCATTGGGAAAGTCGACGTCCGATGACCGCTTGTTCATCCTCTGCGACGGAATGGGCGGACATGAGAAAGGCGAGGTGGCATCGGCTGCGGTGTGTGAGACCATCAGCCGTGTCGTCCTTTCCGCTTGGCACCCCGGCGAGGCATTGAGCGACGAACTCTTCCTGCAAGCACTCAGTGCAGCCTTTGATGCGCTTGACGCTAAAGATAATGGCGAGGAGCGTAAGATGGGCACCACGCTCACCTTCTTATGTCTACACGCCAATGGTGCCACTGTGGCTCATATAGGCGATAGCCGTGTATATCAGTTGCGTCCGGCTTCGGACAACTCTCCTGCCCACGTTGTCTTTCGTACGCAAGACCACTCGCTTGTCAACGATTTGGTGAAGATAGGCGAGATAACGGAAGAGGAGGCGAAGCATCATCCGCAGAAGAATGTCATCACTCGTGCCATGCAGCCATGCCAGGAGCATAGAGCAAAGGCAGACATCGCTCATCTCACAGACATTCAGCCAGGCGACTATTTCTTTATGTGCTCGGATGGTATGCTCGAACAGTCAACTGATGATAACCTCCTAAACATTATCACGAAACCTGATGCCTCGGACGAACAAAAACTGGAGATGCTTCGTCAAGTGACAGAGGAGAACAAAGACAACCATACGGCACACCTTATATATATAGATAAGGTGGAGGACAGCGTGGCTTCTTCTGAGCCTACAGGCAATGCTTCTTCAGAGCAGCATGCAAAGATAAAGGGGATTTTGATTAAGCCTAAGTTTCGCAAACCCAATAAGCGTAAAGTTTTATTTGGAATCATTGGTGTTGTGGTTGTAACGATAATTGCTGTCGCAACTTCGTTCTTCCTTTATGGGGGAAAGCATAATTCTCCAGACGTTTCAAGTGAGGATAGTACCAAGGTGAATACACATCGAACATAAAAAGTAAATAACAAATCATGCAACAACTAACACAAGGAACACTCCTTCATGGAGGTACGTATAAGATAGAGGAAGTTCTCGGACAAGGCAGCTTTGGTATCACTTACCTCGCTGAACATACAAAGCTTGCAAAGAAAGTAGCCATTAAGGAGTTCTTTATGAAGGAACTCAACTCTCGCAGCGAAGATGGAAGTATAACAGGTATGTGTGACGGCAGCTTGTCGCAAAGCTATTGCCAGAAGTTTCAAAAGGAAGCGGACAACCTCTCACGCCTTGATCATCCGAATATTGTTCGTGTTACCGACTCGTTCAGCGAGAATGGCACGTTCTATTATGTAATGGATTACATTGACGGACAGAATCTTAATGATTACGTCAAGACTCATTATGTAGATGCAGAAGAGGCTGTAAGTATAATCAAGTCTGTAGCTGATGCGCTCATCTATATGCACGAGGAAAAGCACATGCTCCACCTCGACTTGAAGCCAAGCAATGTTATGCGTCGTAGCGATGGTCATGTCTTCTTAATAGACTTTGGACTTAGCAAGCATTATGGCAATGACGGACAACCAGAGACATCCACTACTATTGGTCTTGGAACAGTTGGCTATGCGCCTATTGAGCAGGCTAACAGAGCGAGGAACGGTGAGTTCCGCCCGACAATAGACGTTTATGCCCTTGGTGCCACTCTGTATAAATTGCTCACAAGAGAAACGCCACCGCCAGCTTCCGATCTCGTTAGCGATGACAAACTGCTGGAAAACAAACTTCGTGAAAAGAAAACACCTGACAATCTTATCAAGGTTGTCATAGGAGCGATGTGCCCGAATGTGAAGAAGCGTATTCAGAATGTTAGAGAATTCGTTGTTGCATTGACTGATAGTTCTACACATACCATAGGTTCATCCTCTGATAAGCCATCAGAAGATGAAACGGTGGTTGTAAAAAATGGAACAAAAACAACTGATGGTGAGGAAACTGTTGTTTCAAATAATAGTATAAATAATAGCAACCAATCTCAAAAGAATGAAATAAGTTATGATTATTATGATGATAAAGAAGGTTGTGAAGAATCGTCAAATAAAGGAATAAAACATATTATTTCATTTCTTGTAGTTGTTGCAGTAATTCTATCTTTCATTTTTTATGGATTTCGAGGATGTGAGGTGAATCATACTGCGGCTCCTGCTGCTAATGCAGACTCTGATACAGTGATGTTTGAAGATACCGTCGCGATTGATTGTGATTCGTGTGCAACGTATGTAGAAAACAAAACAGAGATTTTCTTTGGTGAAACAGTCAGATATACAGGTGACGTATTTACAGACCCTTATCCTGGTAGATTTTATCCATGTGATAATGGGAAAATGATTTTTAGTGATGGTAGAATTTACGAGGGGCCATTTAATCGTGGTAGAATGGAAGGTGATAATGCAACATTCACATATCCTAATGGTGATAAGTTTATTGGCTCTTTCTATGACAATCATTTTTATGAAGGTACATATACTGTAAAGGAGACGGGTGAGAAGTTTGTCGGTACTTTCGATAACAATGGTCAACCACAAAGAGGTTCTTGGTATGATGTAGATGGAAATATTTTACAAAACGTTTAAATTAAAAGGGAAATGAAAAATAAGTATATTATAATAGTCTTTATGCTTGCATTTTTTATAAATGCTGTAGCTCAACATAAAGTTGTTAAAAGAACTGCAACACAGCAAAAAAGAGCTTATGCTGTAAAAAGCAACGATCTTTTAAGTGACTTTTATTCTATAAAAAATGTACCACTGATGAAAACTGATCTACACTATTGGGGGCTAACTGGAATGATCCTCTCTAAAGAATGTACTATTTTGCATAAATGGTGTACGCCTAATGTTCCAAATACTTGTGTGTATAGCGATGAAAATGAGTTTATAGAGGATGCCCAATCAAAACAAAGATACTATATTGAGAAAAGCGATATAGGCATAGGGTTTGATAATCATCGTGTAGTAAAGGATACAAAGCATTTTATGTTTGCAGAGTGGTATCCCCCATTGCCTTCTTCTGTAAAAGTGATAAACATCCATAGTGGAAGTAGATATATAGTAAAGCAATTACGTATAATTAGAAAGTAATAATCGTTTGGCTAATTGATGTTTGTAGTTTGGAGCCAAACTATAACATTGAGAATCTGAGAAATATATAAATCATTAAAAATAAAAATATGGAAGAACAAAAAGTGAAGGAGAAAATAATAGCTATTTATAAAGAACTTGAACAAGAAAAAGATGGTAGCAATTTGCCAGGTACAGGGTTATATCACAATGAACCTCCTTCTGGCTCTCGATATGCAGATAAGGCAAAAGAGTTGCTAGACAATGCAATAAAGTTAGCAGAAATCGATTCAGATTTTTCTAATATTTACGAATTGTTTTCGACAATTAATAAAGAAGTAGAGTTAGTACGCAATTACTCATATAAATATGATAAAAATAGGAATCCGACACCAAAAAGTATTGCTGAGATGGAAAAGATGATGACAAATGCAACAAATCATATTTATAGAGACTTTGTATGTAAGATTTATAAAAGATAAAGTGATTTTATATCATGGAAATATTCGTAATTATCTTAATTGGGCTTGCTGTATACGGTTTGGTAGCAGCCCCATTAAAAAGACGGAAACATACAGCAAAATGCCCTAAGTGTGGTACTGTTTGTAATGCTAGCCCTTGGGCTAATGGTCAATATTTTGAAGCTCAATATAAATGTCCACATTGTGGATATAAATTCACAGAACACTACACTAAATTGTAATTTACGTGAGTAGTGCCGTTTCTATATGTATCTAGGAATGGCACTATTTACATATTGACAGGATAAAATTGAAAAATGATATAACATCGCAGAATGTATGAATACCATTTTATTGTTGAAACCTTATGTTCTTCAGTAATAGTTTCGATGTATTCATGTAAAAACAAATAATCTATGGATAATTTAGACAAATTTATATTAGAAACAGCAAACACTTTGGGACAAGGATATAATGATTCAACATTCTATGTGTTTGTAAAGGACAAGTTAAAACAGTATGTGACATCTTTAAACGATAATGCAAATATCGTTGAATGTCTGTTAAAGCAAGCAAACCAGATGAATGGTAAATTATCATCAGTAAGATTTGTTAATCTAATAAAAACAATAAATAAACATTGTCTATATATTTTGGCAAAATCTTATAAAGGAGATGTTTGGGCTGCTATAAGTAGGCTACGTTCTCTTTTAGGCGTACAAAAATATACTGATTATAAATTGGTGGATGTGTATGCTAATTATCTTAAGGTTACTATTGCTGTAGACCAGCTGTTGTATAGATGTGTAGATCGTAAATCTTGTGATTCCCCTGATAATTGCAATCATACACCTTTTAATTTAAGATATATGGCAACAAAACAACGTTTCAATCAGCTTGGTGTACCATGCCTATACTTGTCAGCATCCCTTGATTGCTGTCAACAAGAAATAGGCAGCAATGTTGATAAAGATAAAAAACGATGGTATGGAATATTTAAACCCAAAAAGAATCTTTATTTTCTTGACTTCTCTATACCCAACGAACAAGACATAAAATCAATGTCCGTCCATGATAAGTTTTCTTTCTTGGTCACATATCCGTTACGTTTACTTTGTTTGAGTAAGACAAAGTATGATGATGCTGTATTTATGGAAGAGTACTTGTTTCCTCAGTTGTTTTTTCATATCGCTTTTTTTAGTAAGCATGAGGATTTCCCTGCATTTGATGGTATTTGCTATACTTCAATGAAGGATAGAAAAAGTTTGAATTATGTCATTCCTGCGAAATATAATGGTGAAGAACCACCATTGAAAGGAATAAGTGATTTTATTCAATCTGTGGTTACAGAAATTGAAACTAAAGAATTGTAGTATAATTGGACGAGTTATTATAAAGATGATTTTGAGAGGATGGACATTTCAAATCTCATAGATAGAGGCAAGAGATGGAAATCCTTAAAAATAAGCCCTATAAAACAATAAATTATAAATGAATAATACCAATAATACAACATTACTCCCCGTAGGTACAGTCCTACACGGAACATACAAGATAGAACGCTATTTGTCGTCAGGTGGCTTCGGCAATACCTATGTTGTCACCAATGTGCAGTTTGGTGAAACTCGTGCAATAAAGGAGTTTTATCTGAAAGGCATTTGCCAACGTGAAGGTGATAGCACAACGGTGAGTGTTAGTAACAGCGAGAATACTGTTGGCTTTAACCAACAATGCGAGAAGTTCAAGAAAGAAGCTCGTCGTCTGCGTGGTCTTGACAATCCGCATATTGTAAAAGTCTACGACTTATTTGAGGAGAACGGTACGGCATATTATGTTATGGACTATGTGGATGGAGAAAATCTGTCCACACGTTTAGCACGTACTAACACTCCATTACCAGAAAAGACCGTGTTCAATTATCTCAATCAAATACTGGATGGCTTACAGGCAATCCATAATGCTGGCATGCTGCATCTTGACATCAAGCCAGCCAATATAATGGTTGACAAGGATGATGTTGTAAAGTTGATTGACTTCGGTGCGAGCAAGCAACAAACTTCGGCAGATGGCGTAACCACAACTACAGGTGTATACTATACTAATGGCTATGCGCCTATAGAACAGATAGCGCAAAGTTACGACAAGTTCGGACCGTGGACAGACTTCTATGCTCTTGGTGCAACTTTGTATAAGTTGCTTACAAATCAGAATCCTCCTTCTTTATCAGATATTCGTGAAGACGGCACCGTCGATAAACACATAGCATTGGCAATGCCACAAGTGTCTAAAAAGATAAGACAACTTGTGGTTTGGATGATGAATGACAATAGGTTGTCACGTCCGCTGAGCGTGAAAGATATTCGGGTGTTTCTGGATTGCGATGCTAAAGTGTCTGTATCTAACAGACCAACAACTAACAAAGCAAAACGTAATATTGCCAAGATTGTGCAGACTGTTTGTTTAAGCCTATTTGCTACAGTTACTGTTCTGTCTTTGTCTTATTATGGCTATTCTAAATTTCGTCAGCGTAGGCTTATCAATCAGCTTGTTGACAATATGGTTGAAGTAAAAGGTGGCACATTGAATGGAGTTTCTTTTAATACGTTTTATATTGGCAAGTTTGAAGTTACGAATGAGGAATTTCATGCAGTAATGGATGACAGAGGTGTGGATTATTTTGTACGTGCGCAACCAGGATCGTTACTTGCGTCAGATTTTGATAATGGTGGTGGTCCTGGACTAATAGAAAGAATGCAGGAAAATTGTAAACTTCATCATCCTATGATTATCGGTAGAAAAAATGTAACTGAATTCATAAAACAGTTAAACAAAAAAACTGGCAGGAATTTCAGATTGCCTACAGATATGGAATGGGAGATAGCTGCAAGAGGTGGCATTAACAGTCAAGGATATAGATATGCTGGAAGTGATGACATAAATAAGATTGCGTGGTGCTTTGCTGGTCTTTCATTAAGTCATACTCGTGAAGTTGGAAAAAAATACCCTAATGAACTTGGATTGTATGATATGACTGGCAATGTGGATGAACTATGCGACAATGTTGTTGGTGATGCCGCTTCGGATAGATGGAGTGTTCGTGGAGGTTGCGCACGAGATCTGCCTGCGGATTGTTTGATTAGCAAAAGAAAGCCATTAGGCTCAGACTGTTTTGTAGGATTCAGATTGGTTCTGGATGAAAAGTAAAGAGACGCCAATGTGTAAATATTTCAAACAGAGGTAATATAATAATATTGAGTATATGATGAAGCAATTAAATAACAGTTGTGTATTATGCAACGGAAAATACAGAATCTCCAGAGTTCTTGGTCAAGGAGGTTTTGGTATAACCTACTTGGCTAAGCAGAAGATAGCAGTAGAAGGTCCGTTAGGCACGATAGAAGCAGAGATAGCTGTCACGATTAAGGAGTTCTTTATGAAGGAATTTTGTAATCGTGAAGAGGCTTCTTCTGTGGTTACAGTTCCTTCTATGGGAAGTGCTGAGTTGGTGGATAAGTTTCGTCAAAAGTTTATCAAGGAGGCAAGAAACATATCTAAGTTGAACCATCCTAATATCATTAAGGTATTGGATGTGTTTGAGGAGAATGGAACCGCTTACTACGTGATGGAATATATAGAAGGTGGCTCTTTGTCTGACTTGATAGATAAGAAAGGTAGTTTGTCTGAAGCTGAAACATTAAATTACACAAGACAGATAGCTTCCGCCCTACGATATATACACGCTAACAATATGAATCACTTGGACGTAAAGCCAGGCAACGTGTTGCTAAGAAAGAATGGTGACGTTGTATTGATAGACTTTGGTATGTCTAAGAATTATGACAAGATGGGCGAAGCGACAACAAGCAGTCCTATCGGAGTAAGTATTGGCTATGCTCCTATAGAACAATCGCGTGTCGGCGGCTTGGGCATGTTCTCGCCGGCTACGGACATCTATTCGTTAGGAGCTACTATGTTCAAGATGATTACCGGTCAGACACCGCCGGAAGCAACAGCAGTGTTTGATGAAGGGCTTCCTGATATATCTTCAAGCGTTAGCGAAAATACAAAACTTGTTATAGAGAAAGCTATGCAACCAAGAAGAAAAGATCGCTATCAGACAATAGATGACTTTATGCAAGCTTTAGATGTAAACAATGTGGTAGTATCGCAGATGGAGGTTGTTGAAGATGTAGACAAGCAGGAAGAAACGTCAGAAGAAAACATTGAATCCAAAGAAGCCCCAAAGTTCTTAAGGGAGAGTGATAAGGAGGCTACAATGTTTATTACTGACTATATGGTTCAGGCAAGCGACATCGCAACCTCTGAAGTTGTAGACTTAGGACTCAGCGTGAAATGGTGCGGTCATAACTTAGGAGCATCAAATCCAGAAGAATATGGCAACTACTATCGTTGGGCGTATGGTTCTGACGGTCATTCGACAAATGGTATTCCTGCTGATTCAGAAATAGCAGGAACAGAATATGATGCCGCCTATAAAGAGTCGAATGGTAAATACAAGACACCGACATGCAAGCAATTTAAAGAACTAATTGACAGATGTCGTTGGTGTTGGGTTGCATACAAAGGTGTAATGGGTTGCAAAATAACAGGTCCTTCAGGCAAGAGCATCTTCTTACCTGGTGCAGGGAGAAAAAGCGACTACGGCATTTATCGAAAAGATACGTTTGGATATTACTGGAGCTCAAGCAAAGCAAACAACAGCAATGCCTATTACTTGTATTTCAATGAAGAAGACTCTGACTTGGAGTACGAACCAGTATTGACAATGCGTACAATCAGGCCAGTGGGTGAATAAAAATATTTCGTACAGTATTCCCGACATTTCATACAACCATTACGCAATCATTCTTTTATACATATGTTTTGTCTTACCTTTGCATTGTCAATAAGACAGAACGATAAAAATATAATTCAATGAAGAAAGTAATGATTGCGCTGATGATGGTTGTAGCAACCAGCACAGCAAGTTTTGCAAAGACAGGTAATGATAAAGTATTAATGCAATAAATATATAAATCTATGTTACAACTTTTAGGCTCACAATTAGGTTTTATACTTGTACTGATTATTGGTGTAGTAATATTATGTATTGTTGATAAATTTAAAAGAAATAAAATGTCCAATGAACAATCGGATGATTGTTTGGGATGTATAGCAACTATTGGCTTTGTCTTTGCTGCTATTTGTGCCATTTTATATAATTGTACAAATCTTGATCATTAACTTTAAACCTATCCTTTTTTAGGAATATAGACTTTGTTTCTTGCTTTGCGAAATTTATGCTATCCTTATTTTATTCTGAATATGAACAAGAGAACGTTACGCTTTTGGGCACTAATGAAACCAATTAATATTTATGAAATCAATAAAAAAGAAAGTTGCCGCTTTACTGGATGGAACAGGACTCATTCCTATTAAAAATGAATGTGTAGAAGAAGTTCTTAAGAAAAGTCATTTTGTATTTACTGAAGAGGCTGTAGATGAGGAATCGTTTGTGGAATTCACCCGAAGGGTGTTAGACAAGGCACTGCATAATGAAAAAATAATAAAATCAATTAAACAATGTATTATATTCAGTGTTCCTAAGAGGCACATAGCAATGTTTGGTATTGAAGAATTTGAGCCACTGAGTGGATACTTAAGTAATTGGGCGGAAGGAGAGGCTGAGTATATTTTGGGAATTTACGAAATACCCGATTTCAAGAGAATGAAGATTACTATAGTGGTAAATTCGCTACTAGCCTAGAGCTAATCCCATATTACATTGCACGTGTTTTTGGGGCGATTTTCCGCAATTCTTCTTTCATACAGATGTTTAGTCTTACCTTTACATAAGATAAGCTACACCTCAGCATAACAATCAAGCAAGTTTGTTGTTCTGCATTTAATATTATTATTGCTTGGTTTTGTTACTGTAGCTTTTGCTTATGCTGGTTTTGCTGACAGATTTGCTAATGTATTTGTTAGTATGAATACCTTGGGTGTTATAATAGCCATAACACATATTGCTGGGTATATTGCAACAAGACGTGGAAAGAACCGTAGGTTAGTTACCTCTGTCAAAGATGATGTTCGTAGGAACATTACAATGTGTGGGTATCTGTATATTTGATCTCATATTTGATATGGATAACCTTTCTCTTTGTCATCCCATTCGTTGTGCTGATAATAAAGAACTATAGAAGGAAGAAAAAAGGTTCATCCGGAATATGTGGTGATGAACCTAAGGTATTGTAGGAGGTACGGTATCCGAAGAGGGCACTTTTTTCAGTGTCCTCTTTTATTGCACCTGTACTTATTATCTGTGTTCTACCAGCAAAAACTTATACACCGGCACAACCTCAATATCCATTCCCAGTTCGACTGAGGGAATGGTTTCTTCCTGGTCGTATGTGATAACCATGCATTTCTTTGCATTAAGGAACTTTCCTACTTTTTGTAGTGCAGAGATTTCTCTATTTCGTGTTGCATCCTCTGTCATACGATAAGATACCTGAACGAGCAATCCGTCTTTAGGCACACAGAAGTCTACCTCTATGTTTTTGTTGTAATAATACAAGTCGTCGCCATACATCTTGTAAAGTTGTATAGCCACAATATTCTCCAACAACTTAGTCTCTGGCTGGAAGAGAAACAGGTTCAGAATACCGTTGTCGTAGAAATAATGTTTCTTTATCGTCTCACGTTCGGTGATAGAATCGGTGAAGGAGCTGATACTGAATGTAAGAAATGATTCGTGAAGATAGTCGAGATATGAAGCAATGGTTTCTCTTGCTATTTTTGTTCCGTCTCCTTGTAGTATGTTTTGCAGACGTTTTATGGCAGTAGGTTGCATAACGCTGTCTGCTAATTTTCTTATAAGCAAGCGAAGACTACGCTCATTCCTAACACCTTTTCTTATTACGATGTCAGAGTACAAAATCTTTTGGTATAGCGACTGAAGCCACGACTTCTTGTCTTGCATGTTGAAAACCTCCGACAGTCCGCCATAGTAGAAATAATCGGAAAACAGTCTTAATACATCATTCTTTATAGGCGACAGTTCCCAGAATTTCGTAAGATGCACATGTCGGTATTCCAGATATTCCTCGAAAGAGAAGGGATGTATCTCCTTTGTCAGATATCTTCCCCCCAATGTAGAGCTTATCTCGCGACTAAGCATGTGGGCATTGCTTCCGGTGATGTATACACGATACTTCTCGTCTGCTAATCGGCGGGCAAAGTGCTCCCAACCTTCGACGTTCTGTATTTCATCGAGGAAGATGATAGGTTGATGACTGAACATTTCACGGTAAGCCTCAAGTATAAGGTGCAACTCTTCCTTGCGGATGTCGATGATACGTTCGTCCTCAAAATTGATAAACAAGATTTCTTCCAATGAATGTCCTTGCGCTACAAGGTCGTGTATCTTTTGATAAAGCATGTACGACTTGCCTGCACGACGAATGCCTATTAACACATAGTTTGCATTTTCCTCCAAACTTATGTTGCGTCCTTGTAGTTTCACTTTGCCCACAAATTCTTGCTGCCAAAGTATAATTTGCTTTATAACATTCTTGTCCATAATCTTTGCATTTATACTGTTCTATATGCAAAGATAGCATAAATAAATGATATAGACAGCATCTTTTCCGTAAAGATGCAGTCTATACACTACATATTTTTACTAAAACATGCAGTCTATACACTGCATAATTCCATTGAAATATGTAGTGTATACACTTCATCCTTGCTATATTATTTGCTTTTTCAGTCTATGCTGCACCCAAATGAAGGCTGGAATTAGGAAGACATCTGCCATACACCAGGCTACTGGGTCGCCTAAGCAGACACCGGTCCAAGTTAGTGCGGGGACGAGCCATAGGCTAACACCACATCGGGCAATCATTTCCATGACACCGCTAAGCATTGAAAGGTTGCTGAAACCGAGTCCTTGTATTGAGTAACGCAGTATGGTTAGCAATCCGAGAGCAGGGTAGAAGTAGTTGGCAATGCGCATGAACTGTGCGGCACGGCTTACTACCTCAGCCTCACCACTGTCTACAAATAGGCGCATCATCCAATCGGCAAAGGGATAAATCACGATGAAGGTGAAGACGAAGTAGACCAGCATAAGGCAGATAGCATCCTTCACTCCTCTGGTGATACGTTCCATCTTGCGAGCGCCAAGGTTCTGTCCGCAATAGGTAGCCATAGCCACTCCGATATTCTCGAATACACAAGTGAAGAGATATTTAATTCGCATTGAGGCAGTAAAGGCAGCCACGCAAGTAGTGCCGAGGGCGTTGTTGGCACTCTGAAGCATAATGATGCCAATGCCGGTAATGGAGAATTGCAGACCCATTGGTACACCATTATTTAGCAAAATACTTGTTCGCTTGTTGTCAAACTGTCGTTCTTCGCCATGAGGAATTAGCAGCTGCATATGCTTGCGTATGTACCATATACATAATGCTACCGAAAGAGCTTGCGACAACCATGTAGCGATACCTGCTCCAGCTACTCCCATACGACATCCAAGTATAAGCACAACGTCGAACAGAATGTTTACAATGGCAGATGTTATGAGAAAATAGAATGGCTGGCGCGAATTGCCGAGAGCACGTATCTGACCAGAGAATAGATTGAACCCGAACGTTAAGGGTATGGCAGCAAACTGCAGCATAAGAAATATGTAGGCATCGTGAAAGATGTCGGTAGGTGTATTGACCAATTGCAGGATTCTATGGCAGAACATAAGCGATAGAAGTGTTACAACTGTTGCAATGACAGCTGATATTCTTACGGCATTGGCTACATAAATGCGCATCTTATGATAGTCTTTTGCACCGAACGCCTGTGCTACAGGAATAGCAAATCCGGCACAAGCTCCATTGCAGAAACCCATGACAAGAAACATTATGGATGATGATGCGCCTACAGCAGCCAATGCTTCTACACCAATCCATCTGCCTACTATGGCTGCATCGATTACAAGGTACATCTGTTGTAGAATGTAACCCAATATCAATGGCAAGGCAAACTTTGTTATCTGACGTAATGGCGAACCTACTGTCATATCGCCTACCGAACTGGTCTTTGCCTTGGCATAAGACTCATTTGAATTCTGATTTTCTCTTTCCATGTCTTAGTTATCCTTATCCTTAAAAATTGCTTAAATCTTCTGATAAGCCAAGCGCTCAAAGTCGGTATCCAGATCGATTATGTGCACAATGCCGCAATAGTGGAATCCGTATTTCTTTATCAGATGCTGCATAATGCTATTGTTTCTATGTGTGTCGATGCGCAGGTTGTCGGCATGTTTGTTGCAATAATCCATTATGGCAGCAAATTTATCTTTTCGAGTGATTTGTTGATATTTTGCCGAATCGCCAACCCACACCAAGCATCAAGTGTTTAGGTGTATGGAAGTTGTTGAGCGAGTATCCGATGTGCAGCAGACTGCGTTGTGTTATATTTATCTTCAATGCCAGAACCTCGTACATACCTCCAAACTCGCCCTCGGTATTAAGGAAGTTCTTGCCGATACCAAAGTTTATGGCAAAGTAGGGCATAGTAAATTCGGCACGTGCCGACATACCAAGTGTCATCTGTTTGGCTGTTGACGGGCGTCGGTATTGGTCGTTGTATTTAGGGTCTATATAGTCAACGTCGTAGTATAGGTTGGCTGTGCGGTCGTATGTACCGTCAAGCGATGCGCCGAGCTTAAGCCAATGGTTAAGTCGGTACATAGGATTGAAGTTGAAGCCAACAACAGCAGTCTTTCCTTCAAGCAAAAAAGGATAGTCGCCATCGTATCCGCCACGTTGACGCCAAGCGCCATACATAATAAGGTCGTAGGTAATGTTGTGGCTTACGGGCGAAACTGTTTGGTGGCGATATAGCAGATGGTCGCTCTTACGACCTATATAATAAGCAGCTCCAATGTTTACAAAGGCGGTGTTGAGTCCAAGGTTTGGATATTGCGTATTGCCGTTGGAATAATGGGCTGCTCCAATTCCGATGTTAAGGTCTACATGTCTTGACAGAATCCAACGCAGATAAAAATCGAGACCAATGTATGCCGTTACCTTCGAACCTATTACCTTGTTATCTGGGTTAGACTCCTCGTTGTATGGATGCCATCCAAAGGCAAGTCCAAGGTTCCATTCATAGTTGAGTGATAGATGGTTAGACAAACTTGCTATGCGTGCTCCTTGTAGCAGAAACACACTAAGTGGATTGCCCAACTGATGATTGAAGTCGTTGTAGCCAATGCCAATACCTTGATATGCATCACGGAATATTTGTGCTTCCCTGCTCTGTTCGGGAGCCGAGAAAGCATACTTCAACCTTAATCCCATGTTATGGTTCATTGTGCGCACTTCTGGATTGCTTCCTCTTAGAAACTCATTGGTATGCAGAATAAGTCCCGGCATGGCGTCTACAGCAATCTGATGTATATAATTGCTGGTTGTAGTAGAGTCGGCTACCTCTGTTTGTTCAGGTGCCTGTTCTGTTGCTTTAACTGGCAATGCAATGCAAGCGATAGCCAGAAGTATATATATATAATAAGGTGTATTTCTCATATCTTTGTTTGTTGATGCAAAAGTAACAATAAAATAGAAGACAGGGCATTTTTTTTTGTAATTTTGTATCTGCTTAATTATACATCAATAAAAATAGGTAAAGCCAACTTAAAAATATATCACAACAGTTTAAATAATTAGTGAAAATGAATATATCAACTCTCTCGTTCATTCATATCGACGACATACGCCTGCACGCTCATCATGGTGTATTGCCACAGGAGCAAGCTACAGGCAACGATTATACCATCAACATACGCATAGGCTACGACATAAGCCGTGCTATGCAGACCGATGATGTAACAGATACGCTCAACTATGCCGAGGTGTTTAATGTTATAAAACAGGAAATGGCGATGCCATCAAAACTCATAGAGCATGTATGTGGACGCATAGCCAACAGACTGATGGAGCAGTATGCCGATATTACGTTAATAGAGCTTCGCATAACAAAATTAAATCCTCCTATGGGAGCCGACTGTCGTGGAGCTGGTGTCGAAATACACGTGACACGCGAAAAAACTAAATGAATGTTTGCAGTTTTATCAATTAATTAGCTAACTTTGCACGCAAACATAAACGTAGCACATCCAATCAATGTTAAAGAAAGTACTGCTCGCAATTCTTCTCATCATATCCTTTGCATCTGTAGTAACGGCTGCAAACAGGAAGTTTACTCTATGTATTGATGCCGGACATGGCGGTAAGGATACCGGAGCTCCTGGCAGCATATCGGTAGAGAAGAACATAAACCTCAATGTGGCGTTGGCTTTTGGCCGTTACGTTGAGCGCAACTGTCCTGACGTAAGTGTGGTATATACTCGTCGTACCGACGTATTTGTGCCATTATACGAACGTGCCGAGATAGCCAATCGGCGTAAGGCCGACCTCTTTATATCTGTTCATACCAATGCATTGAAGGGCAACCATTCTATGCGTGGTTTTGAAACTTACACTCTTGGCGACGGTACATCGCATGCCAAAGAGACTAATCTGGAGGTGGCAAAACGTGAGAACTCGGTAATTCTGCTTGAGAAAGATTATCAGCAACACTATGTTGGCTTCGATCCCAACTCGCCAGAAAGCAATATCATGTTCGAGTTTATACAAGACAAGAACCTGACACGCAGCATAGAGTTTGCCAAGATGATACAGACACACGTATGTCGTGCTGCCAACCGTCCAAATAAGGGTGTGCACCAGCAAAATCTGGCCGTATTGCGACTTACATCTATGCCTGCCTGTCTTATTGAGCTTGGATATATTTCTACCCCTGCCGAGGAGCGCATGCTCAACAATAAAGACCAGGTGGACAATATAGTCAGAGGTCTGTACAACGCCTTTGTGCAATATAAGAATAAGTATGATACGGGCATGACTGTGCCTTACAAACCAATATCCGACCCCGTGCCTGAGCGTAAAGCCGACGATAATGCCGACAAAAAAGACGATAAAGACAACAGTATAGCTGATGAGGCTCGTCAAGAAACACGTGGCATAGACGCCGACAACCAAGAACAGAATGTTGTAAATACCAACGACAACAAGGAAAACTCTCGTCAGCAAAGGTCGCGCAACAATAAAAAGCAGGAACAGTCAAAGCGTCAACCTGTCGTTAAGCCTTTGCAGAACAAGCCACAACAACCTAAGGCTGTTATGGGCAAGCCAGATAATACACGTCCTGTATTTAAGGTGCAGATACTTGTATCGCAACATCGACTGAAGTCAGGCGACCATAACTTTAAGGGACTTGAAGGTTGCGACAGTTACGAGGAAGCAGGAATGGTGAAGTATACCTACGGAGCATCCAACAACTACAACGAGATATATCGCTTGCGCAAGGAAATACTCGACAAGTTCCCTGGAGCATTCATCATAGCCTTCAAAAATGGAGAGAAGATGGATGTAAACCAAGGCATACGCGAATTTAAACAAAACAGAAACAAATAAAACACACATATAGATATGAAAGCGTTTACAAAGGAAGTGAAAATTGCACTCGTCGCAATCGTCGGTGTAATTATATTGTTTTTTGGCATGAACTTTCTGAAGGGTATCAACATCTTCTCGTCTACCAACGACTACTTCATCGAGTTTAAGGACATAAGTGGATTGTCGTCATCGAGTCCTATATATGCCGATGGCTATCAGGTAGGTACCGTTAAGGATGTTATATACGACTATTCGGGAGAGAAGCCGGCACGTGTTGTTGTGGCTCTCGACAAGGAGATGCGCATACCTGCAGGCTCGTCTGCCGAGATTGTCAGCGATATGATGGGCAATGTTAAGGTAAACCTTCTTCTTGCCAATAATCCTCGCGAGCGTGTTATGCCTGGTGGAACTATCGTAGGCGAAGTAAATGGTGGCGCTTTAGGCAAGGCTGCGGCTATGGTTCCTGCTATAGAGAAGTTGCTTCCTAAGCTCGACAGCATACTTACAAGTGTAAACACCTTGCTTGCCGACCCAGCCTTGGCACATTCATTGCACAATGTAGAGACCATAACTGATAATCTGACAACATCGTCTGCCGAGCTTAACACTCTGATGAAGCATCTCAACCGCAACGTGCCTTCAATGATGGCCAAGGCCAATGGAGTGCTCGATAATACCAATAAGCTTACAGGCAATCTTGCAGCTCTCGACATTGAGTCGACCAAGCAGCAGGTAGACCAGACTATAGCCAGTGTTCAGCAGCTTACAAACAAGCTCAACAGCAAGGACAATACACTTGGTTTGCTTATGAACGATGCGTCGCTCTATAACAATCTGAATACAACAATGCGTAGCGCAGACACCTTGCTCGTAAACCTCAGAGAACATCCTAAACGCTATGTACACTTCTCTATCTTTGGAAAGAAAGATAAATAGTTTATATTAGAATTAGTATAAATAACGATATTGCATTGTTTCACGGCTTCAGCAATGTGCTGAGGCCGTTTTTCCTGTCTAACCACCTGTATATGCTATCTAACAGGTAACAAATTAAGTGAATATCGCCCTCACTTTGCCCAATACTTTTAACAGTCTTGTTTTTCAGTAGTTTACACATGACAGAGGGTGCATGTGTTTCACGAAATCATAAAAAAAGCTAACTATCGGGAAATAAGCCTGTTACATATCAATTACAAGAAAGTTAGAATTTAAACGATTTGCTCACCTCAAAAATAATTACTAATTTTGCAGTCGGATTTCATCAATTAATAGTTAGAAGTAAAAAAAATAGTTAATACACCAATAGCCAATGAATTTAAGTCCTGATAAGCTTTGGGACAAATGTCTTGCGCTCATACGCGAGAACATATCCGAGCAACAATACAACGCATGGTTCAAAAGAACCGTTTTCGAATCCTACAACGAGGAGTCGAAGACGGTATTGCTACGCGTACCGAGCCCTTTCGTGTACGAGTATCTTGAGGAGAACTATGTCGACTTGTTGCGTAAGGTGCTTACACGTACCTTTGGCATGGGTGTTAACCTGTCTTATCGCATCGTAACAGATAGCGAGAACAAGAAGACACAGGTGGTGGAAGGTGATGAGCCTACTGATGAGGCATTGCGTCCGCAGCAGCGCGAGCATGCTAATGAGTCGCCTTCTTTGCTTGATAGTGCTCCACAGCAGAACATCGATCCACAGCTTAATCCGAATCTCACCTTTAAGAATTATATAGAGGGCAACTCAAACAAGCTGCCAAGAGCCATTGGCAAGACTATAGCCGAGCATCCGCAGAACATGCAGTTCAACCCGTTCTTTGTGTTTGGACCGTCGGGATGTGGAAAGACTCACCTTATCAACGCTATTGGTGTTGAGGCCAAGCGCCTATACCCAGAGAAGCGAGTGCTATATATCAGCGCACGTCTGTTTGAGGTGCAGTACACCAATGCCGTGTTGCGCAACACCATCAACGACTTCATCAATTTCTACCAGACTATTGATGTGCTCATCGTTGACGATATACAGGAGTGGGAAGATAAGAAGGGTACACAGAACACCTTCTTCCACATCTTCAACCATCTCTTCCGCAACGGCAAGCGTATTATTCTTGCGAGCGACCGCCCTCCGGTAGAACTTAAGGGTATGAACGAACGTCTTATCACACGTTTCTCTTGCGGCCTTATAGCCGAACTTGAGAAGCCTAACGTGCAGTTGTGTGTAGACATTCTTGAGAGCAAGATTAAGCACGACGGACTTAGTATTCCTGAGGATGTGGTGCAGTTTGTTGCATCTACAGCCAATGGCTCGGTGCGCGACCTTCAGGGTGTTGTCAATTCGCTTATGGCATATAGTGTGGTTTACAACTGCAATATAGACATGCAATTGGTGCAGCGTGTAATAAAGCGTACGGTAAAGGTAGACGAGAGTCCACTTACTGTAGACGAGATTATCGAGAGTGTTTGCCAGCACTACAATGTTACACCCGCCAATATCAATAGCCGTAGCCGCAAGAAGGATTTTGTTATGGCACGTCAGGTGTCAATCTATTTGGCACAGAAGTATACCAAGATGCCGGCAAGCCGCATTGGTCGACTTGTTGGCGGACGCGATCATTCTACCGTGATATATAGTTGCAATCAGGTAGAGCAGCGTATGAAGATAGATCAGAAGTTCTCAAGCGAAATAACAAGTATAGAGAATTCGTTTCGCTCTAGAGCATAAATAATAAAGAACCCAAGGCACATCGCCTTGGGTTTTATTGTTTAATATATATACTTAGCCATTTAATATATATTACTTTGCCAAGTATATTGTATTACTTTGCCAAGTATATTGTATTACTTTGC
>ERZ1026846.857-NODE-857-length-21622-cov-8.766356_pt1 | contig 21622 bp, 10 predicted proteins | sample MGYA00380153_ERZ1026846 | MGnify/ENA primary metagenome ERZ1026846 (study PRJEB33269, sample SAMEA4719789) | human gut metagenome | biome: human-associated habitat; feature: organic feature; material: feces | place: Cameroon | collected 2013-10 ...
GCCTGCCACAACCACCTCAACCCCCTTACTATCAAACAGCAACTTATGTCAATCAAACACATCATAGCCACATCGCTCCTGGCACTCGCACCATTGGCCGCCTGTGCACAGGGCAACAGCATGCACCAGCTTGCAGCACGCCCCATGGCCAAACCGGCCGGCGAGTCGCTGGTGGTAACTTGGCGCATGACTTTGGACAGTATGCGCCTACGCTCCAACCAAACGATGGTGTTCACCCCCGTCATTGAGGACAAGCACGGCCACACACAAACGTTGCGCTCCATCATGGTGAACGGACGCCGCCAGCACTACGTATTTCTGCGCAACGGCAACAAGCACTACCCCGACGCCATTGAGCTGCAGCGCCACAACGGCACCGCCCAATGCTACAACTACCGCGAGGCCATCGACCTCGAGCCGTGGATGAACGACGCCACCGTGCGCATTGCCACCGACACCTGCGGGTGCGGCAATCTGGTGGGCAACAGTGCCGGCACACCCGTCGACATCAATCCGCACTGGGAGCGCAAGTGTGCCCTGGCCAACGTGATGCCCGCCGTCAGTGCCGACGACCCCGTGCTCTCGCTGCAAGGCAAGGCTTACCTCGACTTTCCCGTCAACCGCACCGAACTGCACCCCGACTACCACAACAATGCAGCCGAGCTGCACAAAATTATGAGCACCATCGACACCGTGCGCCACAACCCCAACGTGAGCATCACCTCTATCAGCATTCACGGCTATGCCTCGCCCGAGGGGTCGTGGACCAACAATGCCCGTCTGGCACAGGAACGTGCTGCCACGCTCAAGGAGTATGTGCGCAACCAGTACGACATACCGGCCAAAACGTATCATGTCGACTTCACCCCCGAGGACTGGGCAGGGCTCGACACCTTTATCGTGCGCAGCAACATGGCCGACAAGCAGGCTTTGCTCGGCATTGTGCGTGCCGACATGGACCCCGACGCCAAAGATGCCCAGCTCAAGCAGCGCTACCCCGAGGCTTACAGCATTCTGCTCAACGCTTGCTACCCCTACCTGCGCCACTCCGACTATGAGGTAAAGTACAAAATACGCCCCATGAGCGACCGCGAGGCCGCTGCCCTTATCAGCACCGAGCCAAGGCTGCTCTCGCTCACCAAAATGTACCGCATCGCGGCCCTTTACGAGCCGGGCAGCGACCAGTACAACGAGGTGATTGAAACCGCTGCCAACATTTATCCCGCCGACACCGAAGCCAACCTCAACGCTGCAAGCGTGGCACTGCGCCAGGCCGACATCACACGCGCCGGGAGCTACCTCAAGCGTGCCGGCCAAACGCCTGCCGCCATCAATGCCCGCGGTGTGCTGGCCCTGCTTCAAGGCCATTTGGCACAGGCTCAACAACTCTTTGAGCAGGCTGCCGCCAACGGCTCCGACGAGGCCAAACGCAACTTGGCGCTCATTACGGCCGCCAATTAAGCACTCTATATAAACTTTACATACATAAGACTTATGAAAAAGATTTATTTACCTTTAGCTCTTGCTGCCACCCTTGCATTAGGTGCTTGCAGCAGCGACAATGTAGTAGACAATGGTGGGTCAAACCCCATCGACTTGAGCAAGGGAGGCTTTGTCAAGATGAGCCTCAACCTGCCTACCGACAACAACCGCGGCAGCCGCGCCGATCTCAACGATGGTCTGGCCAACGAGTACGGCATCAAGAACGCTTACCTCGTGCTCTTTGAGGGGGGCGACGATGAAAATGCAGCCACGATCAAAGGTGCCTACGCACTCAACAGCAGCAATTTTGAGGCGGTGGGAGACGACCCCAACCACGTAACGATCACAAAGCGTATTGCCTTTGCCAACGACACGAAGAAGCCATCTGACAGCAACAAACACATCTACGCTTTGGTGGTGCTCAACAACAATGGTTTGTTTACCGTCGATGGCACCACTCACACACTGACTTTTGCCGCCAATATAACACCTGGAGATTACGCCACAACTGCAAACTTTGCCAACTTCTCTAAGGCCATTGCCAGCACAAATACCGACGGCACAACACCCTTTGCCTCTAACGTGGCTACCAACGGCATATTCATGACCAATGCCCCGCTCTGCACCCAACCTGGCGGCGCCACCGCCCCAGGCACCGATGCCGCCATCAAGACATTGGCCGACGTGACCAGCAACATCTACACTACCGAGGCCGAGGCCAAGTCGAAGCCCGCTGCCGAGATTTATGTAGAGCGTGCCGTAGCCAAGGTGACTGTACAGAACAAGACTGGAGAACTCGTGGCTAACCAGAATAACGCTGCCAGCAAGATAAGCTACAAGTTGTACAACTGGGCGGTGGACAACACCAACAAGAAGAGCTACATCGTGCGCCAGTATGACAAGAGTTGGAACAGCATCAATTCCAACAAGGTTACAGCTGCAGACGCCAGCAAGTTCCGCTTTGTGTGGAGTACACCGGTGAACCCCAACGCTACTGACGCCAACAAGCTTTACCGCACGGCATTTGCCCAAGACCCCGAATATAAAACCACTACCGCCGATGCTGACAACTACAACCGAATAGCCAGCAACGCCAGCATGAGCACAGCGTTTGGCAACGAGCACCCGCAGTATTGCAACGAGAACACCTTCCAGGTAACGGCTCAAAATCAAGACCAAACTACCCGCGTGGTACTTGGAGTTAAAATGTCTGCACCTGGCACAACCACCTATGACGCCGACCTCTACACCGTCAACGACAACAAGGAGGTTGTTTACACCAAAGCCACTTTGGCCGAACGTCTCAAGAACATTCTGCTTAATGAGCCTACCGTAAAGACTTGGGCTGATGCGCACACAAATGTTTCACTCGACATCACCTTCAACGAAGATGAGGCTGGTAAGACTACCATCAAAGAGGCCACCTTAAAGGGCAAGACCGCACCCGGTGCTGCCGATGAGACATTTGCTGGAACTTTCACAACCAACTTCGATAAGGCTCTGCCCAACATCGTTCGCTACAAAGGCGGCGTGGCATACTATGCCGTGCGCATCAAGCACTTTGGCGACACCGACACACCTTGGAATGTAGAAGGACAGGGCGTAACAGCCGGTGGCAACAGTAATATCTATCACACTGGCAGCAATGACTGGTTCCTTGGCCGCTACGGCGTAGTGCGCAACAACTGGTACGACATCAGCGTGAACAGTATTCAGACACTTGGCGATGCCACCATACCCGCATTCACTAACTACCCCGACGATGTGCTTGAGAACTATATCTCTGTAAGCATCAACGTACTCTCATGGAGCAAGCACACTCAAGATGCTGACCTCTAATTTATAACATTACCATTGGGGGCTTTCCATACAGCCCACGGCTCATGGCGAGCCCCCAATGCTTTTCTATACTCACACACCACGCCCTGCCGCTGGGCGCATTGCAAAATACAGCGGGATATTGCCTCTTGCAGCCACACCATTACACTATGCGCTGCCACCAATACCGACACTACACGCCGCCAACCGTGCGGCCACAGCATACATACCATACACACCCCACACCAAATTGAGATGACACACCTACTAAGCAAAGCCCTCATCGTGCTGGCCACCGCAGCAGGTCTGGCCTCATGTGCCGACATGAAGGAAGACCTGCCCCCCTGTCCGCAAGGGCTTGACATACACTTCAAATACAACTACAACCTGCAGCGCGCCGACATGTTTACCGACCACGTGGGGGCAGTGAGCGTTTATCTGTTCGATGCCAACGGCCACTACCTCGAACAGCGCACCGTGCAGAACACCGCTGCGGCACAGCCGCTCAAGAGCAAGGACTTCTGCGTACACTTCGACATAGCTCCCGGCACTTACCAATATCAGGCTGTAGCCTTTCAGCGGCCCTATGCCGAATGCCAGGCCACAGCGGGCGCACGCTTCAAGGTGTCGGCACCACAGTCGGCCAGCGACAATCTGCAAACGTTGCGCATTGCCCTGCCCGCCAAACCTATAAGCGGGGTGGCCGACACCATGATGGTTGACAACGCTGCCCTGCCACTCGACACGCTGTGGGTGGGACAGTCGGCCCGCCCCGTCATGGTGAGCTACAACGACAAACTTGCCACACAGGCCGACACCTGCTCATTGGTGCGCGACACAAAGCAGATTAACATCACGCTGCGCGACCTTGACAATCCAGCCGCCCTCGATGTGAACGACTTTACGTTTACCATCACCGACCGCAACGCCGCGGTGGACGGCTACAACACAGTGGACGAGCGTACCACGCTCCGCTACACGCCATACGCCACGTGGAACACCACCGACCCCATCAACACGGCCTCCGTCACTACCTACCCAAACACTAACGATGCGCAAGCTCCCGGCCGCATGGCACACGCCGATTTCATGACCTCGCGCATCATTTACCACAGCGGTGCCAACGCCGTACACAACGCGCAGCTCGTCATTTACAACAAAAGGACGCAGCAAAACGTGGTGCGCATCGACCTGGCCGACTTTCTGCAACGCCTGCGCTCGTCGGCCGAAAGAAACTACACGGCACAGGAGTTCCTCGACCGCGGCTACGACTACCGTCTGTCGTTCTACCTCAAGGGCGGCAGCTGGAGCTATGCCAGCATCGAAATTGGCGTCCTCTCATGGGCTGTGCGCATTCAGAACGAGGACATTTAGCCTCCCTCTACTACCCACATCATTACACCTGACAAATGAAACTGCGATTACTGACATATCACCTCACATTGCTCTGCACCGCCTGGCTGCTCCTGTCGGCCTGTCACGACGACACTGCCGGGCCCGCCACCCCAGTGGTGGGACCCAACACCTATGTGCGTATGCAAGTGCAAGTGGCGTCAGGACGCAAGCAGCGCGCCACTGCTGCCGAAGAGGGGCTGCCACGCGAAAACAGCATCAGCCAAATCACCATCATACTCTTCAAGGGGGCCGAGGGCGGCATCAATGCGGCCAATGCCGACAAGGTGACCGTGCGAGCATTTTGCTGGGACGTGCAGCCGCTTGCCACCACGGCCGGCGGCGCCATCACCACCTACACCACCGGCAGCCGGCTGTTGCCTGCCAACATGGAGTATGGCACATACAACGTGCTGGTGGTGGCCAATGCCAACTATGCCGCGCTCGATGGCCACACTCTGGCCGAGGTGCGCACACAAATATACAATGGCACTCCCTGGGCCAACAACATCTATGCCGACCAAAGCACCGCCTGGCCCGAACGCCAATCGGACTTTGTCATGACATCGGCCGCCGACGCGCAAATAATAGTGGGCACGGGCAGCACCCATGCCGGCACGGCCAACGACGCCTTTACCACCACCAGCGGCCAGCCCATCGACCTCGACCGCCTGGCCGCCCGCATTGATTTTGTGCCCGATGCGGCCTATCGCAAGACGGCGGCCGACGGCACCATCTACTACGAATATCCCGTTACCGATGCCGACGGCTCTGCCACCAGCAGCAAGTTCCGCCTCAAGTTTGTAGAGCCCTACAACATCACGCAGCAAAGCACCTTGTTCGAGCAGAGCATGGCGGCCGACGCCACCACACAGGCACCCACGGGCGGCGTCATCTACCTTGGCGGCGAGAGCACCGAGAGCGGCACTCCACGCTATGTGGCCGACCCGCTCACACTGCACAAGGGCAACCCGGCCACCACGGCCGACGCCTACAACGCTTTCTACGTAGCGCTGAACCGCTACAACGCCTTGCCGCAGAACGGCGCCCAGCTGCGCACCATATACCAAGTGCAGCAGGGCAACCACGCCAACCCCGACGATGCTGCCAACCCCTACTACATAGTGGCCTATACCGCCGAGAACACGCTCAGCGTGGCCTTGCAGCAAAGCAACGATGTCAGGACCTACGCCACGGGGCTGCGCTTCTTCGGCACCTACTTGCCTAACGGCGAGGAGAGCAAGGCTTACGACCGTGCCTACGACTTTGACATTCGCCACCGTTCTTCAGACACGGCGTCCAAGCCCAACCTGGCCCTGCCCCTGGCCTACGGCATCGTGCGCAACAACATCTACCGCGTGCGCATCACGAGCATTACACGCACCCCCGACAACTTCAACATCACGCTGCAAATACGTGTGGTGCCATGGCAACGCTACGAACACGGCGAGGTTATTATGTAACTATAATTATCACGATGCTGCTATACGAAGATATTACATATGATATAAGAAGGGCCATATTCAATGTCTACAACTATTGGGGCCCAGGCTTATTAGAGCAAATCTATGAGGAGTCATTAACCATAGAACTTGAAATGATGGGTCACAAAGTTGAGAGACAAGTTGATATGCCTTTAACATACAAAGAGAAGGCACTTAGTTGCAAGTTCCGTGCAGATTTGGTAGTTGACGATTTGATTATAATTGAATTGAAGTCTGTTGACGAATTGCATCCTATACACTTTAAGCAATTACAGACCTACCTAAGATTGACGAACAAGCGCTTAGGACTCTTAGTAAACTTCAACTGTGTTGATATCCAACATAACATCAAGCGTGTGATAGTAGGTTGAGTGTGTCCACTTCGATACTTGGCTGTTATGGACTCACAAATATTGTAGTTTGGGCTCACGGATCACACCGATCACACGGATTTACCGCAAAGTGGCTATCAAACCACGGAGGTAACGGATCTAACGGATTTTGTGAGCATTCCATGCTCACTTCGCTACTTGCCCGTTACGAGTCCGCTGCCAGGTTATGCAACAATTAAGCCAAAGCTGCGCAGTGAGCATGCAATGCTCACAAAATCCGTTATATCCGTCACCTCCGTGGTGCGATAACACGCCACTACTAATCCGTGTAATCAGTGCGATCCGTGAGCATAACAACATCGTTACGGACAAGCTGCAGAGTGAGCATGCAATGCTCACAAAATAAAAGCGTGTCCACTTCGCTACTTGGCTGTTATGCACTGTTTTGGCTCACGGATCACACCGATAGCACGGATTTACCGCAAAGGGGCTATCAAACCACGGAGGTAACGGATCTAACGGATTTTGTGAGCATTCCATGCTCACTTCGCCACCTGCCCGTTACGAGCCCGCAGCCAAACACGCAAACTAAGATTATGCAACAATTAAGCCAAAGCTGCAGAGTGAGCATGCAATGCTCACAAAATCCGTTATATCCGTCACCTCCGTGGTGCGATAACACGCGACTACCAATCCGTGTAATCAGTGCGATCCGTGAGCCATAACAACATCGTTACGGACAAGCTGCAAACACACTACGAAATTCTACAACGAATACACAATCAATAGCATTCAACGCAAATACACAAGCCCAATGAAACACCTGCTCAGCATACTATTATTGTCAATCATACTGGCGGCCTGCAGCAGCGACCCCATAGCGCCCCCTGCTACCGACGGCACACCCATCAAGCTATCTCTGCGCATTGCCACACAAAGCAAAGACACACAAAGCAAAGACGCCCAAAGCAAGGCCAGCGCCTCACCCACATTAGGCTGGAACTACGAGCAGGGCGACGAACTCATCGAGGATTGGGTGGTCATCATGGTCAACGATGCCGACCACACCATCGAACAGGTGTTCACACCCGCCACCACCCCCAATAACGTTGAGACCGACAAAGTGGCCACCAATCTGCAAACCACCGCCTCCAACAAGACATTCTACTCCTTTGCCAACATCTCCCTTGCGCAACTCGAGCAAGCCACCGGGCACACATTTGCCAAGGGCGGCACCATGCCCGACATAGCCTCAGCCACCTGGCACATCGACGGCAACGGCTTCGACCCCAAAACCAAAGATGCCACCACGGGCCGCGCACAAGGCATACCCATGACAGGCATTTGCCACATGAGTCTTACCAACAAGGATAACGAAACAACCAAGACACTCTACGTGGTGCGCATGCTGGCCAAACTGCAATTCAACATTACCAACCGCACCGGCGCCGACATCACCCTCAACACCATCAGCATCGACCGCCTCAGCGCCAATCCGGCCTCCAGCGACGTGCAAAACGTCATGCTGTTCCCCTCTGCCACACCCACCGATGCCAACACGCAAGTGGTGCAACAGCCGCGCCTCAACGGCACACAGCTACAGAAGGAGTACGATCTGGCGCTGAACAAAGCCGTGGCCAATGGCGCAAGCATCACGCACACACTTTACGTAAACGAGTGCACCACCCCCGCCAACTCCTTTGGCCAATTCATGCTCACCGTGAGGCTCACCATGGCCGACGGCACCACCACACAGCAACGTTACAGCGTGGTGAGCAACGACAATGGCAACTGGCACTTCATTGCCCGCAACGACTGGCGCATCATACCCATCATCCTGCAAAACATCAAGCTCGACCTCATACCGCTCGACTTTCCCGCCATAGGCGTGCTGCCCTGCTCGGTCAAGGAGGCCGACGGCACATTCACCTGCACCTTCAACGCCGGCGGTGAGTTCCGCCTCACCCCCAAGGTCACACGTTTTGACAATGGTGCGGCCGTGCCCGATGCCGACTGGACATTCAGCCGCTTCAGCACCGACTCCTATCCTGCCGCACCGCCGGCCGGCTTCTATGCCACAGCCCCCTCATGGTTCGCCCGTGGCGGCTACATCACCGGCACCTTTGGCACCGCCACCGGCCAGGCCTACCACACACTTTACCTCACCCACAACGCCACGGGGCGCACCCTTGTGTGCCGTGTGCGCATTGTGCGTCCATAATAATATCATTGTATAGTCGCTAAACCATTATGACAAAGCATCTCACCATACGTCTGTCATTACTATTGTTGTTATTATTCCACACCGCCACAGTCCGTGCCTGGAGCGTGACGGCTGTGGCCGATGCCAACGTGGCACATGCCTACCTCAACAATGTGGCGTCTGGCTCTATAGCCGAAACTAAGACTGACGTGACGGCCATCAAACTCAGCAAATACTATACCAAGATACTGGCCGATTTAGGACTGACAGAGAACGCCTCAGGGCAGTCGCTCTACATACGTTGGTACATCGAAAATGCCGACGGCACCTTGGCCAACATCGACGGCAAACTCACCACCGCCACCACCGCCAAGGGGCACATCGCCGACACGCAGTGCCTTTATTGGTGCAGCACGCTCACCACCACGCCTTTTAACTCGGCCAACAAAGCCGCCATTCTCGACCTCAACTACGAGAATGCCGGCACTGTGGGCCAAAAGGTGGTGGCGCTCATTGCCAAAATTGACGGCACCAACCCCCTCACCACTGCCAACGGTGCCGTAACGGCCGAACCCGCCAAGTTCCAGCTCAAATACAGTTTCAGACTGGTGGACCAGACTAATGCAAAGGCCTGCTATATCACAACCGACGCCTCACACTTAACGGCAAACCAAGCCCATTTCACTTGCAGTAAGAATGCCACGAACTTTGAGATAACAGCCGATGGCGGGTACGATAAATTCTCACGCTTGTATCTGGTTGACCGCACCACAGGGCAGATGATTGAAAACAGCCAAGACTACATAGCACCTGTCAACACCTTATGGCCTGTATTGGGGGCATTTTACAATACGCCACAAGGCCAAACATTCTACTCACGTACAACAGCTACTACTAACCCACAAAGTTTGCGTATCACCCTGCCAGCAGGCAAAACGCCCAGCGACATCAAAGTGGTGCGTCTCTATAGCGACAATAACACCGGCCTGGTAGCTGGTAATCTTGTCAATGTCAATGAGAAATACCCCGACTACTTTGTAGCACAAGACCCCGTGGCATGGACGTCGGTGACAGAATATACTTACAAGCCTTACACTTTCCAACACTCCTCGGGCTATGCCTACAACTATGCCCCCGAAGGACTGAAAGACGGCCGCCAACAAGTGGCGCAATGGACCTACCAATACTACGTTAAACCTGGCGAGAAACGCAAACTTATCGTACCTATAGCCAGCCATGATGGCAGCGACAAGACTACCAGTTCCATCGAGCCGACTGGATATTGGAGGTGGTACGACAATGCCACCGACCGCGCCTGCACCTACATCAGCACCACCAACAACACTGGCTACAAACTCGAGGAGCCATGTTATGACGACCACGACCAGTCATACGGCCTGTTCAAATATCAACTTGGCTATAATGAGTGGGCCACGGTTGAGAATGTGGCTTCTGTAATGTTCAACACCCCTACAAGCGGTTGGACCGGCACCGACGTGGCTTGCGATGTGAGCCGCTATAAGGACTACCCCGGCACAGCCCCTGACGTTAAATACGAGCCCACGCTCTCGCTGCGCTATCTGTTCAAGGTGCGCCCAGCCACCGATATTGCCGACAACATCAAGAAAGCCCTCATGTCTGGCAATGCCTACGAGGACAACGGCCACATAACGCTCGGCATGTACAATGGCTACAAGGGCAACATCACCCTGCGCATGGCCATCAGCGACTTGAGCATGTACTACTTCTACCCTTACACCAACACCGACTTTGCTGCCCCGTCACAGGAGAGCCACTTCGGCACCACGCTATGCCAGGGCAAAACGGTAACATGGACGGCCATCACACGTATCGGCACTAAATACTACTACCACATACTGAAAGATGCCGAAGGAACCGAGGCTATGCTCCAAAACCGATATGACATCAATATCAACATAGAATCGTTCAAAGGCGAATACAGGCCCGTGAGCGACGGTCTTGGCCAGCCCTCATCAGACGTGCACACCATCAGCAGCATGGCCATAGGGCAACCCTATTATGTGTTGGCCTATGTCAACGACTACAGCGACCACACTGCCACCACCAAGCACTCCACGCCTGTGGCACGTTACACCTGCTACTTCCGTGCTGAATCGGCTCCGCAAGACATCGACAGCCTCGACTACAACCGCACACACGCCGTGCTCGAACGCAACTACACCCAAGTGGCCGACATCAGCTTCGACGACATGGCGGGCATGAATTATAACAAGCCTGACACAATATACGTCAATGGCAATGCCTACAACAACCAGTGGAACCAACCGTTAGACTGGAACCGCACTTACTATGGCTTTGTGTACCCCGGGCTCACGTCACAAATGAACCTTAATTCTGACTGGATGAAGCAGTGGTACAAATACTCGCCCTACCATGGCGACTACGTGATTATAAAGTCAATGAACGACCCCGTTGCCTCAAAGAACGTCAAGGGAAACTACTGTTTCTATGCCTCTGGAACGCTTTACGATGCCACCTACTACCGCACAGGCGGCAAGCAATACGGCTATTTCGTATACCTTGATGCAACCGACGAGGCACGCCCCATTATCTCAACCGATTTCGATGCCAACTTGTGCGAAGGTTCTACCGTCATTGCCGCTATCAACATTGCCAACATGACTGCTATGACTGCCGCGCCGCCACAGCTCATGTTCAAGCTCTACGGCGAGGCCATCGACCAACAAACGGGGAAAAAGCAGAGCCAACTCATACAGTCGTTTGCCTCGGGCGATTTCAAGTCGGTAGGTGCCACCGAAACCGGCCGGTGGTACCAAGTGTTTGCGTTCTCGGTAATAGCAACTGGCACACACCCCGAAAAGTATTCACACTTCTACATCACCGTCGACAATCAGGGAGCCAGCACTGGTGGCAACGACTTTGCCATTGACGACATACGCATCTACGTTAAGAACCCGAAGATTGAGGTGCTGCAGCAAAGCGACGATGCCGACATCTGCAAAAACCGCGAGAATGGCGCCAAACTCAGACTCACCATGGTGTACGGCCAAGTGAAGGACGCTCTCGAACTGCCCAACTATACCGACGCCACCACCGACATCACACGCCCGCTCTTTTGGCGGCTGGTGCATGCCGACACGGGGCTACCGGTCAACACGGCGTATGGCGACTCTACCTACAATGCCGGCCACACACACGACTACGGCGCCATTGTGGTGCACAGCACCGACACCCTTAACCGCCGCAACCTGTACGTAGATGCCAACGAATACTACCACCTCATGCTGGCCAACCGCTTTTTCAAGCTCGACCCCCACAAGCAGTACTATGTGTCGATAGCCACGCCGCGGCGCCGCATTGTCAACGGGGTGGAGGTGTACGAACCATCGTCATGGGGCACCCCCAACGCCACGTGCTCCATCTACAGCGAACCGCAGGACTATGTGCAGCAAGATGCCGTAGTGACCGACGAGAATGGCTCGGTCAACACCACCTTCTCGGCCGAGTGTGGCGCCACCACGGTCATGGTGCAGATGAAGGGCCGCCTGTCGCTGCCCGACGGCGTAAATGGCGGACGCATTGAGGTGAGCCGCTGGCCCTTCGACTGGTTCAGCGGCTCTGCAGCCGATTTCCAAGCGGTGAGCGGTCTCAACACCGCCCTTGTCAACTTCCGTGCCGAATATCCCGATGCCACCACCCTGCAACCCACCAAGGGCTGCTACACCAAGGCCGACTCCACGCTGCTGCAACAATATGTGCAGGGCGTGCCAAGCAACAGCATCAACGCGTATGAGCAAAAGCTCTATCTGCTGGCAAGCGACACCTTCAAGGCACCCTTCGACCTGCCTGCCGATGGCGACCGCATTGTCAAGATTACGCTCATTCCACTGGCCGGACAATACACCGACACACGCACCATGCCGGTACAACACTTCACCATTTGCGGCTATCCGCTCGAAACCTCGGCCACACTCACCCACGACGGCCCTGTGCTCAACCTGGGCTTCCCCTCGGTTACCTATCCCGACGACTGGGCACACACCGCGCGCTACCTGCGCCTCGACCTCAACCAAGTGGCCACCCTCGAAACTGATGGCAACTACCTGCGTGTGCCCATACACAGCTATGCCGACGCGCAACGCCCCATCAGCGCCAAACTGCACAATCTGCAGGTTGTCACGTACAATACAGGCACTGCCCCGGCACAGCTCATACTGAGCGCCACCAACGACCCACTCAACACGGCCAACATTGGCAAGAGCTTTGGCACTGTGCAAAACGCCACCATACAGCCCACCACGCGCAACCTATCGTTCAACCTGGCACCGGCCAAGGTTGCGGGCATCGAACTGCACGAGGGCTACGACTACACGCTCGAAATGCAATACCACGATGCCACACAGGACATTACCTCGGCCAACACCTGCAAGGGCACTACCTACATCACGCTGCAGGTCATACCCGAGTATGTGACGTGGACCAACCACCTGGCCAACAACGACAACTGGAACAACGATGCCAACTGGCGACGCGCCAGCAAAGCCGAGCTGTACAGCACCACCTACAAGGATTATGGCACTGACATTGCCGGGCTGCAGCAAACTGCGGGCAGCGACGCCAGCAGCACACCGCACGCTTTCATTCCGCTGCGCACCACCAAGGTGATTGTGCCAAATGGTGTGGAGCCTCCCTTCCTTGGCACTTACTCCGTGGACACACGCGACTCGCTGCTCACCTACCTTGGCAACGCTGTGAATGCGCCGGCCACCACCAACATAGCCTACTACCTGGTGCTTAACGACAAGCCCGTAACATCGGCCACGGGCACCTACTACGACTGTGTGCGCTTTTATGCCAACACGTGCGACCAGGTGTACTTCAAGCCGCGTGCCGAACTGCGCTACCAGCAATACCTGCAGTACAACCAGGCGTGGGTGGACGTTGAGATGCAGCCGGGCGAGTGGACCATGTGGAGCTCGCCGCTCAAGTCGGTTTACGCCGGCGACTTTTATGTGCCGCAAGCCACTGGCCGCCAGCTCACCGAGGCTTTCAAGCCCATCACCTACAATGCGGCAGTAAACAGCCGCGCGGGCTACCCCATTTACCAGCGCAGCTGGGACAAGGCGCAGTCAATGGTCATTACCGACACCGACGATGCCCTGCGCAACGACTACGATGCTTACATTGACTACGACTCATTCAGTGGCACCGACACCCTGGCCGTAATGCAGCAGTGGAGCAGCCGCTACAACGATGTGAAGGTGCCCTATGCCCCCGGCCGCGGCGCGGCCCTGCTGAGCGAAGACAAACCGCTCACGGGCCAGCCCACCCTGGTGCGCCTGCCAAAGGCCGACACGCAGTATGCCTACTACCGCGCCGATGGCACCAAGCGCCAACCGGTGGCACTACCTGCACGCACCGGCCAAGGCCAACTGGCCACCTCCGACCCCGCAGTGGGCGACCCGCAAAAGCTCACCGGACACCTCGTCATCAGCACCGACGAGGCTAACAAGCACCAGGACAACGGCTACTACCTTGTGGGCAACCCTTACATGTCGTCGCTCTACATGAAGCGTTTCTTCGACCAGAACACGCAGCTTTACCCCAAATACTGGACCATGCAGAACGGGCAGATGTGTGCCTTCGATGCCAGTGCCGACAATGTGGTGGCGCCCATGACGGCTTTCTTTGTCAAACCTGTGAGCGGCACCTTGCTGCAAAACATTGAGTTTCTGCCCATCATGACGGTGCCCTTCACCTCGGCCGTAACGCAGTCGGCTGAGGCCACGCTGCGCCTTACGCTCACCAGCGGCAGCCATACCACCAGCGCAAGCATTGTGGCGGACAAGGGGGCCGCGGCCGACTTTAAGGAGGGTGAGGACGTTGAGGCCATGTTCGACTCCAACACCACGGGCTCTGCCCTCACGCTTTACACCATGGCGGGCCAGTTGGCGGCCGCCATCAACCATGTGCCCGACTTGTGCAATGTGCCGTTGGGCATTGTGGCTCCTGCCACCGCTGCTGTCACGCTGCGCATAGCCGGCACCGACCAGCTGCGCAAACCGCTCTACTTGTACGATGCCCGCACCAAGCACTACACGCTGCTTACCGACAGCACGGCTGTTACACTCACGCCCAATGCGGTGGGCCGCTACGCGCTCACATCGCAGGCCATTGCGCCCCAACCCGTGCAAACGGCCTTGCGCTGCTGGGCCTCACAGGGGGGCATGGTCACTGCCACCACCGCGCCCGACGATTGCTTGCGTGCGGTGCTTGTGTTCGACCCCACGGGTCGCCTTGTGCGCGAGTTTCAGCCTGCTGCCGTGTCGTACTCTTTCAACTTGCCGGCCGGCCCTTACCTCATCACTGTGTGCTCTGACGTTGTGACGGAGGGCCGCACCTTCAAGGTGGCGGTGGGGCATTAGCACTAAACGATAGCACTAAACGCTGGCACTAAACGCAAGTACAAAACGCTTGCACTAAACGCAAGTACTAAACGCAAGCACTAATGGGGGCGACGCGTCTCGCGTCGGGCATTAAAGCAAAGGCTCATACACTAAACACAAAGGCTCAGCACTAATTACATGCCTGCCTGTGAACCTTTGCCTTGATGCCCGACGCGAGACGCGTCGCCCCCATTAGTGCTTGCGTTTGGTGTTAGCGTTTAGTGCTTGCGTCTTCTTGCGAGGCGCCTCGTCCCCATTAGTGCACAATGCGACAACCATAAATATTTGTTTGGCGATTTTGCCTGCACCTTGCACTTTTTGGCGTAACGCACTGGTAATCATTGTCTTACATAGTGTAGGTAACAGTTATTTTTACATACACGCCTGCCTGCACAAATGCTGTTGCTTGCACACCCGTGTGCAGTAGTATTTACTGTTGTGCCAGGGCGGTGCACGAATTTAGGGAGGTAGAATTTTCGGTTTCTCCGAAACATTTTTCTACCTCCCTATGCTGTTATACGTGGCTGCGCCCGTAAAAATCCGTTATTGTTAGTGCAAGCAAGTGCAAGCACAGTGCAGGTGTACCTACACTGCATAATCCGCTGATTTTCAGTTTATTTAGAGCAAAAAGTGCAAGATGCAGGCAAAATTGCCAAATCAGTATTTATGGTAAAACACCTGCACATATGGCTCACGGATCGCACCGATTGCACGGATTTTTTTGCGCGTACAACGTGCTTTAGCACCACGGAGATGACGGATTTTACGGATTTTGTGAGCATTGCATGCTCACTTCGCCATTAGCTCGTTGCTGCGACCAGGTCCTTTACTACATAATCTGTGCTAACATATTTCGCCACGGGTACGTTACGGGCCAATAGCGAAGTGAGCATGCAATGCTCACAAAATCCGTAAAATCCGTCATCTCCGTGGTGCTAAAGCACGTTGCATGAGTGAAAGAATCCGTGCAATCGGTGCGATCCGTGAGCATAATACCAGAGTGGTTTTACCGGACAACAATAATAATATTATGTAAATATTCAGTCAAACAGGCATAATTGCACTAACTCGGTGCAATTTCGGCCGAAAATTGCACTAAGTTAGTGCAAATTGCGCTCGGTTTGCAGTACCATTTGATAAAGTACGCGGCACCTCGGCAATGAAAAGGAAAAAGATTGCATCGTTTTTCCTTTCCATTGCGCTCGGTTTGCAGTACCTTTGTAGCATAAAACAGACGTTACCTATGGCACAACGATTAGAACAAACACAGGCGGCTGTGCAAACACAGCAGTTGGCATCGCTACAAGTGGCGGTGGCCAAACTTGTGGAGCTGCCCGTAACCGAACTGGCCGCACGGGTGAGAGATGAAATGGTGGACAACGCCGCTCTCGAGGAGAAGGACGGCGAGGACTATCCTGCACACGACGAGGCCGATAATACTGACAATAACGATAACAACGAGGAGAACGACAAGGACGCTGAGGCCGACGAGGCAAATGCCTACGAGGAGAACGAGGACTACGGACGCGAGGCTGACGCTATGGGCGACTACTTCTCGGCCGACGATGTGCCTGACTACCTGCAGCAACGCGCCGACGAGGAGCGCGACCGCAAAGAAATGCAGTACTCGGGACAGACCTCTTTCTACGAGGACTTGCAGCAGCAAATCAGTGAGCACAACCTTACCGAACACGAACAGGAGGTGATGGAATATATCATTGGCTCGCTCGACGAGGACGGCTTTTTGCGGAAGGACCTTGATGCGCTGGCCGACGAGCTGGCCATTTACCACAATATAAACACCGACCGCCACGAACTTGAACGCTTGCTCGGCATTTTGCAACAGTTTGAGCCGCGAGGCATCGGCGCACGCTCGCTGCAGGAGTGCTTGCACATACAACTGACTGACCCCGAACGCCGCACACCTTACACCAAACTGGCGCTGGAGGTGGTTGACCGCTGCTTTAAGGACTTTGTGGGGCGCCACTGGGACGTGGTTAAGCAGCGCCTTGGCATGGACGATGACACCTTTGCCCATGTGCGCCACTTGCTCGTTCACCTCAATCCGCGTCCGGGCAGTGCCCTTAACGACTCTACCGCACCAAGTGCCCCAACGGTGGTGCCCGACTTCTATGTCAGGGTTGACGACGAAGGACGCGTGGAGGTGGGCATGAACAATGGCGATGTGCCCGAACTGAGGGTGAGCCAGGCTTTCCGCGACAGCATCAAGCAGTATGGCGGCAACAAGACGAAACTGTCGCGCGAGCAACGCGACGCTTACACCTACGCCCGCCAAAAGGTGGACTCGGCCCTGTCGTTTATCAACTTGCTCACGCGACGCAAGGAGACGCTGATGTCGGTTATGCGTGCCATTGTTGACAAGCAGCACGCCTTTTTTGTGAACGATGATGACGAGAACGACTTGGTGCCGCTCACGCTGAAGGAAATTGCCGAAATGGCACGGGTGGACATTTCGACCGTGTCGCGCGTGACGAACAGCAAATATGTGCAGACTATGTACGGCACTTACCCGCTCAAGTTTTTCTTTTCGTCACAGTTCACCACAAGCGATGGCGACGAACTCTCTGCCCGCAAGGTTAAGGCGGCTCTGCGCGAGCTGATTGACGGCGAGGACAAGCGTCACCCGCTGAGCGACGAGGCGCTGGCCGCCAAGCTCAAGGAGGCTGGCTACAATGTGGCTCGCCGCACTGTGGCCAAATACCGCGATATGCTGGGACTGCCTACCGCACGCCTGCGCAAGGAGTGAACGGGGTGGAGGGGTGACGGGTTACGCCCTAATCAATCAACACAAAACAGATACATCTTGGACAATACTGACATACATAACGAAACAAGCGCCCACACGGCGCACAAACTGCGTGAGAAGGCCAGCGGGGTGAGCAGCGAACTGATAGTGCTCACTGCCCACGTTGTGTCGTCGCTCTACTCGCCGTTTTACCTGCCGGTAGTGGCCTTTGTGGTGCTGTTCTTGTTCAGTTACCTGAACATGCTGCCCATGCAGACAAAGGTGATACTTACGCTGATTGTATACTTCTTTACCATACTGCTGCCCCATGTGGCCATATACTGCTACCGCAAGCTGAATGGGTGGACACGGCACCAAATGAGCCGCCGCGAACGCCGTTATGTGCCTTACGTGCTGAGCATTGTGAGCTATGGTGCACTGCTCTACCTGCTCTACGGCATTCACATGCCACGCTTTGCGTTGGGGGTGATTGGCGGCGCGCTGGTCATACAGGTGGTGTGCGCCATTGTTAACAACTTTATCAAAATCAGCACACACGCTGCCGCCTCGGGGGGTGTGGTGGGGGCACTGATAGCCTTTTCGTTCATCTTTGCCTTCGACCCCACATGGTGGGTGTGCCTCACCACGCTGCTCTGCGGCATGGTGTGCTCGGCACGCCTCATTCTGCGACAGCACACCTACGCCGAAATAGGGTGGGGCGTACTGGTTGGCGTGGTGAGCGGATTTGTCAGCATTTTGCTGATATAAGGCCTTAACTATTAAAACCCTATATTGAGTATCATGGTAAAAATCATTGTAAATGGGAGCAATAAAACAACCTTTATTATAAGGGGGTCGAATTCGACCCGCTCTTGAAAGATGCTGGGTTAAAAGCATTTACAATCAAACGAAGCCAAATATCTTATCAACTGTAAATAACATTCTATACATCACACATAAATACATCACATCATACATGACACCAATTATTAGCATTATCATGGGCAGCACAAGCGACCTGCCCGTTATGGAGAAGGCTGCCAAGTTTCTTGAAGAGATGCAAGTGCCTTTCGAAATGAATGCCCTCTCGGCACACCGCACACCTGCCGAGGTGGAGGACTTTGCACATGGTGCACAAGCACGCGGCCTGCGTGTTATCATTGCCGGTGCCGGCATGGCTGCTGCACTGCCTGGCGTGATTGCCGCCAGCACTACGCTGCCCGTTATAGGTGTACCCATCAAGGGCATGCTCGACGGACTGGACGCCATGCTCTCTATCATACAGATGCCTCCCGGCATTCCCGTAGCCACAGTGGGCGTGAACGGTGCACAGAATGCGGCTATCCTGGCTGTTGAAATGCTGGCACTCTCCGACGAGACTCTGGCTAAGCGCCTGGCTGACTACAAAGAGGGCCTGAAGCAGAAGATTGTGAAGGCCAACGCCAACCTGCACGAGGTGAAATATCAATTCAAAACAAACTAAGCTTACTACATAAGTGTCGATATTCAACTATAATCCGCGAATGAGCCACGAGGTGGTGATTGGCAACAGGCCACTCGGCGGCAACAATCCGCTGCGCATACAGAGCATGACCACCACTGCCACCACCGACACCGAGGGTTGCATGAAGCAGTGTATGGCCATATTCGACGCTGGGGCCGACTATGTGCGACTGACTACACAGGGTACACGCGAGGCCGAGAACCTGCGCCACATCAAGGACGAACTGCTGAAGCGCGGCTACGACCGCCCGCTGGTGGCCGACGTGCACTTCAACCCCAATGTGGCCGATGTGGCGGCTGCCATTGTGGAGAAGGTGCGCATCAATCCGGGTAACTATGTAGACCCGGCACGACAGTTCAAACACCTGGAATACACCGACGAGGAGTATGCCGCCGAACTGGCACGACTTGAAGAGCGGTTTACCAAACTGCTCAACATCTGTAAGGCGCACCACACGGCTCTGCGCATTGGCGTGAACCACGGCTCGCTCTCCGACCGCATCATGTGCCGCTACGGTGACACACCGGCGGGCATTGTGGAGAGCTGCATGGAGTTTCTGCGTGTGTGTGTGAAGGAGGGGTTCAAGGACGTGGCTGTGTCTATCAAGGCATCTAACACGCAAGTGATGGTGCGCTCGGTGCGCCTGCTGTGCAGCGTGATGCGCATGGAGCACATGGACTTTCCGCTGCACCTTGGCGTGACAGAGGCCGGCGAGGGCGAGGACGGACGCATAAAGAGTGCCGTGGGCATTGGCGCACTGCTGGCCGACGGCATTGGCGACACGCTGCGCGTAAGCCTGAGCGAGGCTCCCGAGGTGGAGGTGCCTGTGGCTTACAAACTGGCCGAATATGTGGTGCGACGCGCCGGACACCCCGAAATTCCCGGAAAGGAGGCCCCGCAGTTCAACTACGAAAATCCCTCGCGCCGCCGTACCACTGCGGTTGGCAACATTGGTGGCGACAATGTGCCGGTGGTCATATCCACACGCCTCAACAACGAGACGTACACGGCTGCCAACGGCCAGCCCATGCCCGACTACATTTATGTGGGGCGCAGTCTGCCCGGCAAGGACAAACGCATGGCTGGCACTGGCTATTTGGTGGACGCTGACTTGTGGCAGGGCGAGGAGGGCACTTATCCCGTGTTTACGAAACGCTACCTCATGGCCATGCCTGCATGCAGGGCAAGCATCAAGTTCTTGTTCCTCACTTACCTCGACCTTGACGACGAGGTGAAGGCGCTGCTGCGCACCGTGCCCGGGGTGGTTATCATAGCACAGAGCAACCACCAGAACCGCTTGGGCGAGCAACGCGCATTGGTGCACGAACTGTGGTGTGAGGAACTGCGCACCCCGGTGGTGTTCTTTGAGCAATACCGCATGGGCGAGGGCGACAAGGAGAATTTCCAGCTCTACGCTGCTGCCGACATGGGCGCACTGATGTTTGACGGGCTGACCGACGGCATCATGCTGTTCAACCAAAAGCCTGAGGGTCAGCGCCCGCTGCCACTCGAAGTGCAGGACGCCACAGCCTTTGCCATACTGCAGGCTGCCCGCTTGCGCACTACCAAGACGGAGTATATCAGCTGTCCTGGCTGCGGCCGCACGCTCTACGACCTGCCAGGCACCATTGCCCGCATCAAGGCTGCCACAGCGCATCTCAAGGGCCTTAAAATAGGCATTATGGGCTGCATTGTGAATGGCCCCGGCGAGATGGCCGATGCCGACTATGGCTATGTGGGTGCCGCACGTGGCAAGGTGAGCCTTTACCGGGGCAAGGTGTGTGTTGAAAAGAACATACCAACCGACGAGGCCGTTGACAAGCTGCTCGAACTGATTGAAAAGGACCGCAGCAACTCTTAATCGGTTCTTGGCTATAGGCTTTGCTGCCTGGTAAAACGTAAACAGGCGAACGTTCTCAAGTACAAAACACAAGCACCCAACGCAAGCACCCAACGCAAGCTCTAATGGGGGCGACGCGTCTCGCGTCGGGAAAGTGCCATGTTCATACACTTAATAAAGGCTCACAGACAGTGCTAAATACACACTTGTCTGTGAGCCTTTGCTTTCATTTCCGACGCGAGACGCGTCGCCCCCATTAGAGTTAGCGTTGGGGGGTAGCGTTGGGGGGGCATTGGGTGCTAGAAGAAACGCAAGCACTAATGGGGGCGACGCGTCTCGCGTCGGGAAAGTGCCATGTTCATACACTTAATA
>ERZ1026846.873-NODE-873-length-21377-cov-15.973408_pt1 | contig 21377 bp, 18 predicted proteins | sample MGYA00380153_ERZ1026846 | MGnify/ENA primary metagenome ERZ1026846 (study PRJEB33269, sample SAMEA4719789) | human gut metagenome | biome: human-associated habitat; feature: organic feature; material: feces | place: Cameroon | collected 2013-10 ...
TACGAGATCCTCTCTGGTCTCGTGGGCTCGGAGATGTGTATAAGAGACAGTATTGCTTATAGTATCTAAGATTTATATTAGATACTTATCTAACTTATTATTATCCTATAAATTTTGCAATGATATCAATGTCTATTCCTGTCATATTAGAGATTTGCTCAACAGAAAGACCATTTACAAATAAGGCCTTAGCCATATTACGTAACTGTTCACTTTGCTGAGACAACTGTTCACTTTGCTGAGACAACTGTTCACTTTGCTGAGACAAACGTTCGTCCATTTGAGCCATCTTGCAATCTCTCTCTTTCAGCATTTTATCCCTCTGCATAATAGCTGTATCACGGTCTTCAATAGCTTTATAGTATTCGTCCTCCACATTCATATCTTGTCTCATTTCCGAGTTTGCTGCAGCAGCCGTCAATTTATGTAGCACATATAGCATATCGTTATCGTCTGCAAACTTGTCCTCGTCAATCTTAAGTACCTGCTGAGTGTCACCATCAACCAAAGTCTGATCGAACACACTAAGCACCTTCTCAAGTCTATTGTTCACATTACCATGTAGTAGTGGTATCTGCACAATAATACTATTGTGTGTAAGACTCTCCACAAAAGGCTCCATATTACCATCCTCAACAACGTTTCCGTTATAGTCGAACACGTCGTGGTTGACATATACAATAGGCTCATTTATGTTGCCAACCCTATGCCCGAGCAAATAAACAGCCACCATTGGGTAGGCAAAACCTTTATCTTCGGCTTCGCGTATATTGTTTTTATTGCTGTACTGAGCTCCCAAATACTGGCGAAAACGCAGCGTCTCGGTATTAAGCCACGTTTTCTGCAATTCTATCAGCACAATACGGTCCTTTATCTCATTGCCTTCGCGCTCACGTACTGTAGCAGCAAAGTCAATGCGAAACATAGACAGCGTGTCTCGTGTTGTATTGCTGTATTCATGCGGACGTACCGTCACATGAACCACTTCTTTCTTCAACAATGCCGACAGCATAGTCTTGGCTATGCGCTCATCCTCCATAATATACTTAAACACGGAGTCGTAAATAGGATTGGCAACATGTATTATCATAATATTCTGTGTTTTAACGTTAAACCCAATGTCAGCAATTTAGACATATACAAAGGTAAATAAAATATATTATTTGATGAAGCTTTAGCAGTAAAATAAATTTTGTTGACTTGTTCAACCTGATAAATTTAGCTAAATTTGCAAACAGTAATAATATAAACTAAAGTAATATGAACAAACCTAAATCCTTAATCTACAGATATGCCTTTACGGCTATATTCCTATTAGGTATTGTTGCACAACAAGCCTTTGCTAGGCAAACAGAATACACTAAATATGTAGACCCTTTTGTTGGCAATGCCGACAATGGTCACACTTTTCCTGGAGCTTGCCGACCGTTTGGCATGATACAGACGAGTCCTGTAACTGGCGGTATCGGGTGGCGCTATTGTTCAGAATATGTTTATAGCGACTCTATAATATGGGGATTCACACAAGACCATCTCAACGGTACTGGCTGCATGGATCTTGGCGATATTCTCGTAATGCCATCTACCGGCAAACGCACACGCTCTTGGGACGAATACCGATCACATTTCTACAAGACACAAGAGTTTGCTACACCAGGCTATTACTCTGTCTACCTTACCGATATCAAAGTCAAGGCAGAACTAACAGCCTCGGCACATGTGGCTTTTCACCGTTATACATACGACAGCACCGACTCTACTTCTGTACTTATTGACCTTCAGCACGGTCCTGCATGGAACTACAAACAATATCACTCACAAGTAAATCGTTGCGAGACCCACTGGGAGGATGCACACACACTTGTAGGACATGTACAGAACACCGTATGGGTAAAACAAGACTACTTCTTCATTATTAAGTTCAACCGCCCTGTAGCAAGCCACATAACACTTAACAAAGCTGCTGACACAGAAAAAGGCGACCGTATAGTTGCCACATTCGATGGTATAGAGCAAGGCGAACAGTTGCTTATGAAGATTGCTATGTCTACTACAAGTGTTGATGGAGCTAAAAAGAATCTATATACAGAAGTTCCCAACTGGGACTTTGCTGCCGTAAAGCAAGCTGCCAATAACGAGTGGAACACGTATCTAAAACGTATCGATATCGAAGGTACCGACGACCAAAAGAAGAACTTTTACACATCATTCTACCATGCGCTTATACAGCCTAACCAAATAGCCGATGTTGACGGAATGTACCGCAATGCAGCCGACAAGATAGTAAAGGCGGAAAACGGACTGTTCTACTCCACCTTCTCTTGCTGGGACACATACCGTGCAGCTCATCCGTTCTACACAATTGTTATGCCCGACCGTGTAGACGCTATGGTTAGCTCACTTGTAGAGCAAGCCGAGGTACAAGGTTTTCTGCCTATATGGGGATTGTGGGGCAAGGAAAACTATTGTATGGTAGGCAATCATGCTGTATCAATAGTAGCAGAAGCCTATCATAAGGGATTCCGTGGATTCAATGCCGAGCGTGCTTTCAAGGCTATAAAAAACACACAGACAATATCGCATAAGCTAAAAAGCAACTGGGAAACATATACAAAGTATGGCTATCTGCCTACCGACATCATCAAATCAGAATCGGTATCATCATCGCTCGAGTCAATGTACGACGACTATTGTGCAGCCGACATGGCACGTCTTATGGGCAAGAAAGAAGACCAACAATACTTTGAGCGCCGCTCGCAATTCTACAAGAATCTGTTTGACAAGTCTACTGGTTTTATGCGCCCACGCCTATCTAACGGCACATGGAAGACTCCATTCAACCCGAGCGACCTTGCACATGCCGAGAGTATAGGAGGTGACTATACCGAAGGTAATGCATGGCAGTATACATGGCAAGTACAACACGACATACCAGGACTGATAAAACTCTTTGGCGGCAACAAGCCGTTCTTGAAGAAGCTTGACCAGTTCTTCTCACTGCAACTTAAGAGCAAACTTGCCGATGTAACTGGTCTGATAGGACAATATGCCCATGGCAACGAACCGTCTCACCACGTAGCTTATCTATATACATTGGCAGGTCGTCCATGGCGCACACAAGAGCTGATACGCCAGATATTCAACACTCAGTATCGTCCTACAGTAGACGGCCTATGCGGCAACGACGACTGTGGACAGATGTCGGCATGGTATATGCTGTCGGCTATGGGCTTCTATCCGGTAAATCCTGTGAGCGGTCAGTATGTGTTTGGCGCTCCACAAATGAAGAAGATAACCATACACCTTCTGAATGGAAAGACATTTACAATTATTGCCGACGGACTATCAGAGACGAATAAATATGTTGAAAGCATAACTCTAAACGGCAAGAAACTAAAGGCCAACCATATCGACCACACAGCTATAATGAATGGGGGAACATTGATCTTTAAGATGACGAATAGATATTATTAAATATCGGCAAGCAAGCATACGTACATTTGATAGAAAGTATACGTACGTTTGACAGCAAGCATACGTACATTTGATAGCAAGCATAGATCGAACGCATACGTTATCTAAAGCTTATAAAGGTAATTAAAACGCTGCAATAATATATGCTTAAGAATGCGAGTATGTATCTTGAGAGACGATACACATTAGACAAATGAAACCTTGAATTAGTCATATTTTATAGAAAAATTGATGTAAAACGCAATAACTTGGATGATTATTTCCATAATCTTTCTTGATTATCCAAAATAATTTTTACCTTTGTAAATCAAGAAACACATGAAAGGATATGGCAAAGAAAGACATCAATCGCATAAAAATAGTATTGGTAGAAAACAAACGAACTGCGAAGTGGTTGGCAGACCAATTGGATAAAGATCCTGCAACAGTGAGTAAATGGTGTACCAACTATTCGCAACCGAGCCTTGAAACGCTTGTTCAAGTGGCAGAGGCACTCGATGTTGATGTGCGCTCGCTCATCGTGCAGACAAAGAAAAGCCACATTGAGATAGAAGCGGAAAAACTTCTTAATATCTCATCAAACCAGTAAGATGAATACAATTAGAAGATTATGACAACAAAGGAAATAGACGAAAAATCTTTAGATAACGCACACCGCCTCTATGAGTCGGGCGATATAGATAAAATTCCAGTTGGAACGACAGTAGGTCTTCAGCAGATACATCATTATCTGTTTGATGGGCTATACCCGTTTGCTGGTGTCATCCGCGATAAGAATATAGCCAAAGGCGGTTTCCGCTTTGCCAATAGTCTTTATCTTGAAGCAGCCCTCGCTGCCGTAGAGAAAATGCCTGAAGATTCCTTTGAGCATATCATTGAAAAATATGTCGAGATGAATGTGTGTCATCCTTTCATGGAAGGTAACGGTCGCTCCACACGCATCTGGCTCGACATGATGCTCAAACGCTCTCTTGGCAAAGTGGTCAATTGGCAGTATGTTGACAAAGACCAATATCTCTCGGCAATGGAACGCTCACCTATCAACGACCTCGAACTGCGATATCTGCTCAGTCAGAACCTCACTTCCGACACGGAGAACCGTGAAGTGATATTCAAGGGGATAGAGCAGAGTTATTACTATGAGGGGTATGAAAAGTAAATACATAAACAATAAAATAGAATGGCTGCAATAGACCAATATATAGAGCGAATACCTAATACGGAATTGCAAGAGCAAATCAGAGAAGAGGTGGCTCGACTGACTAAAAAGAAACGTTTCGGACTGGTTTACGAGAACCATTTACCTGATAATGTACTTATGCCAGAGGTGACGATTCGTCGTGGCACGAAGGTGGCTTTGCGTGGCAATACTCCTAATGACGTGTATGAGGTGCAAGACATTAAGAAAGACAATGCCGTGTGCCGAAATCTTGCTTCTCTTGAGGATAAGACTTTCTTGCTTGACGATTTAGTGGCTGTGGCGCAGCGTGGTGATGTGATATATCCATACCTGAAGCCTATGGACAGTGTGGAGAATGCGCCCGACAGCGACTTGTGGCATACGCTGATAGAGGCAGACAACTACCATGCCTTACAGACCCTTACTTATCTTTATCCTGGTATGGTGGACTGTATCTATATAGACCCTCCTTACAACAAGCCAAACTCTCATGATTGGAAATACAACTGCGACTATGTAGACGGTACGGATGCGTATCGTCACTCCAAGTGGTTGTCGATGATGGAGGCACGGTTGAAGATAGCCAAGAAGCTACTTAACCCTAACGACTCGGTGCTAATTGTAACGATTGATGAACTGGAATATCATCACCTTGGTTGTTTGTTGGAGCAGATGTTCCCTGAGGCGAGGATTCAGATGGTGAGTGCGGTTATAAATCCTAAAGGTTCAGTAAAGGACGGACTGCTGACAAGATGTGATGAATATTTATATTTTGTGTTTTTGGGTAAAGGGAGCGCATATAATTGTGATGACGATTTCTTGTTCAATGGTTTAGCAAAAAAGAATGTTCGTTGGCCAGCATTGAAACGTACAGGTACGAATTCTGTACGCGGTATATATAAGTCAAATGCATTTTATCCTATATACTATAGTAAAGAAACGGGTAGATTTGTAAAAATAGGTGAATCATTGGCTCCTAATATTAACCGTAATTCTGTATACATTCCTAATGATTTGGTTGCAGTTTGGCCAATAGACAACAATGGAGTAGAGCGTATCTGGCAATTATATCCAGAAAGTTTTATGTCATTATACAAAGATGGGTATATAGATTGTGGTACATTGAAAAATGGTACTGCTTCGCCATACTATATTAGCAAAGGAATGCGAAAACAAATTTCAGAAGGAAAAATTGAAATTGTAGGTCGTAATTCAGATGGTGTTGTGCAATTAGCTTATGCTGATGGAAGTAAAAGCGAGACTCCTAAAACTATTTGGAATAAAACCTCTCATTCTGCAAGTGAGCATGGAACGAACCTTTTGGCAAAAATAATTGGTGATAAAAGATTCACCTATCCAAAGTCATTATATGCTGAAAGAGATGCAATAATGATTGTAACAAAGAACAAGCCTAACGCCCTCATCCTTGACTTCTTTGCCGGAAGTGGTACGACCCTCCATGCCGTAAACCTCTTGAACAAGGAAGATGGCGGACACCGTCGTTGCATCATGGTGACCAACAATGAGATAGGTGAACCGAAAGAAAAGGAACTGAGACCGCAAGGTATTCGACCCGGCGATGAAGAATGGGAAAAGTGGGGCATTGCCCGCTATGTGAACTGGCCACGAACGAAGTGTAGCATACTTGGCGAGGATGTGAACGGCAAGCCCATCGTGGGCGACTACATAACATCGCAGACTGAAACGAAACTGACCGACAGAAAGTTCACGCAAATCAACTTCCTGTCAGCCGATGCCACAAAGAAGCAGAAGAAGGCCTTGGTGACGCTTGTCAACAAGCAGAAAGATGTGAAGTTGCCAACGATGAGCGACGACGTGCCGTTCCTCATGTCAGAAGATGACAGCTATAATGCCAGCATTTTGTTTGACACAAATGAGGCGGAGGCATGGATGGAAGCATTAGACGGCAACAGCCACATTACCCACTTCTACATCGTGGCAGAAAAGGATGCCGACTTCAAGCGAATAAAGGCTGAGGTGAGCGAAGTGATGGGACAGATAGAGGAAACCATTCCGGTGAAAATGCCAATGAGCGATGGATTCAAGGCTAATGCTGCCTTCTTCAAGCTTGGTTTTTTGGACAAGCGTTCTGTGGCGAGAGGACGCCAGTTGCAAGAATTGTTGCCGTTGCTGTGGATGAAAGCAGGGGCAATAGGCAAATGTCCAGAGAGTATCACAGACGATTATGCCATTTTGCCAGACAACCACATGGCAATATTGACAGATGAGGCTTTCTTTGTACGTTTCAAGAAAGACATAAGCCAACATCCCGAAATAAAGGTGGTGTATCTGATTACAGACAGCCAGAATGCGTACCTCGCTATGACAAACGAACTGAAAGGGAAGAAAACCTTCCAGCTCTACCGCGACTATTTGGACAATTTCCGTATCAATTATGCAACAAAATAACGACAACATACAATATGAACATATCACTTAAACCCTTTCAGAAAGTCAGAGTCGGCGAACTCCGCCGGACTGCTGCCATGGCTCAAACGAGTTGGCAGTATTACGGACAGAAGCAAATCATCTCGTTTACTGCTCCTACAGGTGCAGGAAAGACCATCATGATGGCAAACTTTATAGAATCTATGCTGTGTGGAGATGATGAGGGAATGGTGGCTGCCATACCCGACAGTATTTTTATTTGGCTTAGCGACTCGCCTGAACTGAACGAGCAAAGCAAGCAGAAATTGGTGAGATATTGCAACAAACTCGTTATAAGCCAGTTCAAGACATTGGATGAGTCGTTTCGCGGCGAGAAACTTGAGCCTGGTATGGTCTATTTCCTCAATACACAGAAGTTAGGCAAGGGCAGCAAGATGGTTGGCATAGGCGATGGTCGTGACTATACGATTTGGGAAACCATAGAAAACACCATAGAGGAATACGGACAGAATCTTGTGCTCATTATTGATGAAGCACACCGTGGTGCAAAAGTCAATCAGACAACCATCATGCAGAAGTTCGTAAACGGAAGTCCTAAAGACGGCCTTTCTGCTTTGCCTTTCATTATCGGCATGAGTGCCACTCCCGAACGCTTCAATACGCTGGCCAATGCAAGTCTTTCAACCTTGAACAAGGTGGTTGTAACTCCGAAAGAAGTACGTGAGTCGGGACTGCTGAAGGACATTGTTGAGATTCACTATCCAGAAGAAAGTGCGATAAACAAAAACTTGGCTGTACTCCAAGCTGCAGCCGACGAATGGAAGGACAAGTGCCTCCATTGGCACGACTATACTGAGAAACAACATAGTCAGAATGTGTGTCCTATTTTCCTGATACAGGTGGAAGCAGGCACTACAGGTAGGGTTTCGGCAACCGATTTGGACGAATGTTTGCGTGAAGTGGAACGACGCACGTGCGAAACGTTTGAGAAAGGCGAGGTGGTTCATGCTTTTGGTGAGCAAAGCACACTGTTTGTCAACGGATTGGAGGTGCCTTATTGTGAACCGTCTGCCATCAACGACGACCGGAACATAAAGATAGTGTTTTTCAAGGAAGCATTGTCTACGGGATGGGATTGCCCACGTGCTGAGGCTATGATGTCATATCGTGTGGCAAAAGATGCCACATACATAGCTCAACTGCTTGGCAGAATGATTCGTACGCCACTGAGAATGCGCATTGAAGTTGATGAATCGCTTAATTATGTGCATCTGTATCTGCCGCACTTTGACGCGGATACGGTAGATGATGTCGTAAAGAACCTATCGGAAGAAGAAGGCGGTGATTTGCCTACTGACATACAGACCGTGCAGGGTGGCAAGAAGACAACAGTTGTGATGACAGCGAAAAGACCTGTCACAACGACTTCGTCAAGTCATTATCAATCACATGCGTCAGCAGCCCAAACAACTTTTGTTAGTACTGTAGATACATCCGGAATGGATGCTAAGAATACATCTGTCAGCTACTCGCCAAATTTATTAGATGTTACAGAACAGCATAGCACGACGCCAAATGCCCAGCAGATCATCACCGACCCATATGAAAAGGTGAAAGATGCCATCAATCAGGCAGAAATTCTGACTTACGAGGTAAAAAAGGCTACTGTAACAAAAAACTATCTGAGAGCTTTGTTCGATATGGCACGTCTTGCTGTCATGACTGGAATGGACGCAACTGCTAAAGCAGTGGATGATGTGAAAGACGCTATTGCAGAAAGAATACATACATATATAGAGCAGCTGAAAGCTGCAAACGAATATGATGCATTGGTCGAAAAAGCTTTGACTTTTCAGTTGAACACCCTTAGTGTAGAATTTTACAAGAGTGGAAATACATACGATTTTCAGCAAGGTCCAGACCTCTTTTCAAAAACTGATGCCGGACTATACCACCAATATCAGCAAGCAAATATTTTGTTGTGTGGTGAAGGCGTAGGCGACAGATATGCAAATGTGTATGGAGAAGATGACGACTATTCATATATGTATGATGTTATTCTGTATGCAGCCGACCAGCATCAGCGTGATTTACTAATGGGTTATGCCAAAGGTGAGTTTGAACGGTTGGCCGACTTGTATCGTCCCAAAACTAAACGTCTTTCTGAAAAATATAGATTACAATATAATAGCCTCGTTGCACAAGGCTGTTCGGTTTCCAAGCATTTATTTCGTTTGCCAGAAACTATCAATGTAGACCTTGATAACGATGGCGACACTTGTACCGATCATCTGTTTGTGAATGCAGAAGGTACAGCCACATTCAAGTTGAAAGGATGGGAGCCACTGACTCTTGATGAAGAACGAAAGCATCCGCAGTATGTGTGCTGGCTTCGCAACCAAGACCGCAAACCTTGGGCTTTATGTATTCCGTATGAGTGCGGCAATGAAATAAAGAGATTTTATCCCGACTTTATTGTTGTCAGAAGTGATGGAAATGGTGGTTATGACTTTTCCATCCTTGAACCACATAGGGATGACAAGGCCGACAATCTGCCAAAAGCAAAAGCCCTTGCCAAGTATGCTCAAGAATGCCCAAGCTTTAGTAGAATCCAAATGCTGAGACTTCGCCATACTTCTTTTGGAGACAGAATGCTTCGGTTGGATTTCTGCAAAATAACTATAAGAAACAAAGTACTCAATTGCTTGACAGATGCTGATTTTGATGCGGTATTTAATGCAGAGGGTGAGTTCGATTGTTGAAATAAATAAATATGCAGGAACCATGATTAAACCGATGTAGAATATTATGGAAGAAGATACGACTAACAAGACCATTTGTATGATACTATCCGAAAAATTCGAATATCTTCGGATAAATGGTCTGACGATGTGATGATGTATAGTCAATCGCAAAAAATACGACAAGTATCGCATTATTCAAGGCCATAAAATAATGTCTGATTTTGACAAACAAATAGAAAGGTTGTTTAGCGAAGATAAGAATTAAATAAGATGACTGATAAAAACAAACAACTATACCTTGACTTCGAAGCCTACGAGCGTGTGGCAGAGCCACATAAGCGCGAAAGGGCTTCGGCATGGCGCACGGCTATCGGTCTGCAAGATGTTGACGGACTGAAGGTGTCTGACTATCTGAAAGAGACGGCTGTCAGACACATTGAGGGCGATATTACCATTGATGATGTGCGCGAACAGTTGAAATCGTATTATGTCAACAAAACTACGCATGACGAGGACGATGCTGAAAAGGAAGAGGCCGACCGTGTGGCTGCCAATATAGCCAAGCTACTGAGCGAGAAGTCTTTTTCGTTTACAGCATTGGAATTTCTGAATATCCATAGGCACTTGTTTGAGGGTGTATTCAAACATGCTGGTGAAGTGCGCCCCTATGACATCAGCAAGAAGGAATGGATATTGCAAGGAGATACTGTTGTATATGGACGTGCTGCCGACATTATGATGGCGTTGCGATATGACATTCAGCAAGAAAAGGACTTTAATTATAAAGGACTGTCAACGGATGAAATTATCAGTCACATTGTAGATTTCGTCACCTTGCTATGGCAGAATCATCCGTTTCGTGAGGGTAACACACGAACAACAGCGGTGTTTGTCATCAAATATCTGCGCTCTATCGGATTCAAGGTGGACAACGATTTGTTTGCCGACAACTCTTGGTATTTCCGCAATGCCTTGGTTCGTGCGAACTATCGCAATCCGTCAAAGGGTATAGAGCCCAACAAGTCATTCCTCATAAGGTTCTTCCGTAATTTGATGTTGGGCGAACATCATGAACTGAAGAACCGTTATATGCTTATAGGGTATAGCGATACTGACGAACCCCATACAAGTACCCATACAAGCACCCATACAAGTTTTGACGAAACGGCATCTACGTTATCTGAAAATATAAAACGTTTACTTGTTGCGATTGGCACAGATGAAAAGAGCGTAAAGGAAATGATGGAGGCGGTCGGTTTGAAGAATCGTCCCAATTTCCTTGAATATTCTCTTACGCCAGCCATTACTGAAGGCTTGGTAAAAATGAAATTTCCGAACTCGCCACATCATCCTCGCCAGAAATATCTTCTGACCGTGAAAGGGTTAGCGGTGTATGATGAGTGTGTCAAATCAATGTAAATAATGATGTTCTTCTGCCATTCCACATCTGCGACTAAAATCTTTTCCAAATCATCAATGCTCATGCGTGTGTGGTAATTAGAGATTTCTTTGTTTATGTTATTATCTTTAATATTGGTTGCATAAGTGGTTTCGCCATCAGTCTTATAAGCTGTTCTGTCAGCAGTTTCGCCATCGGTTTCAAATGTGCGAATATGATAGGTTGGTGCGCGAGAATGTTGAACACCCTCCGTAAAACCGATAAGTCCTTTCTTCTTCAGTCCATTGTGAGTACGGATGAGAGTGGCTTTAGTCATACCCGTAGATGCACAGATACTTGTCAAGCACTCCTATGTATCTATTTTGCCGAGCCTTTTGTTTCTTTCTCCTTACGTGCTTCCACTCGTCTCCATGCGTCAGTCATCTCAGGCTCTTGCCAAATGGCATTCCACTCGTAGATCATTGTCAACTACGTTCACGATATGACAAAATAAAAGCTCCGCAAATTCTCCACGGTAGAAATACGCTGCAAAAATATGTGGAAAATCGGGAACTGCCAAAAAGCACTCAGAAAGTGTTAAAAATCAAAGAGTATTGAAAATTAATGATTTATGGTTAGTTGGTCTTAGTAAGTTATGGTTAGTTATAAGGCTCTAAATACAAATTTAATAATAAAGGCTGAATTCCTCTTTTGGAATCCAGCCATTATTGTTATATGCTAATCTTTAGAGCAGCTTAAACGCGCTTACAACTTTACCTTCAGCTTTGCCCCCTTACTTTCATTGCTAAGGCGGTCGAGCGAAGTTACAACGTATGTATACTTCTTAAGTCCACCCTCATAAGGCAAGCGATACATTGTCTCGTGTGTTATTTTCACAATCTTTGACGGGTCGTTAAGGTTTATCTTCTCACCCTTCTCAAAGCGATAGACCACAAATTTGGTAGCCTCGTCGCCCCACTTCTTAGCCTTAGGCTTGGTCCAGAAGAGCACTGGTCCATCGGCAGTCCATATATCAGCCAATTTACGAGGCTTCTTCGGAGCCTTCGAGTCGATGAAAGGCATGCGTGGTTGAAGAGCCGGGTAGCGCCAATAACGCTGACGCAGCATAGTACCATAATTGCCCACATTGTCAACTGCAGCCTTGGCATACCACAGCACGGTACCCTTTACGTATGGCAGTTGCTGGTGCAGGGCAAACTTGGCAGGCATTTGGTTGCTGTTAGGATTATCTGGGTCGGCAAACTTAACTGTGCGCTCCACATCCTCGCCAATGAAAAGCGGACGCTTGGAAGCGTATCTGTTCCACCATTCAATAAGCGTTTTATAGTCGGCTGACTTATGCCCTATCTGCCAATAAAGCTGCGGCACACAATAGTCTATCCATCCATTGTTCACCCATAACAGTACGTCGGCATAAAGGTCATCATAGTTTTGCGTGCCATTGGTTGCACTTCCAAACTCCACTCCTGCACGCTTGTTGCGATAGATGCCAAAGGGTGAAATACCAAACTTAACCCAAGGCTTTATACGGTGTATGCTCTCGCCACATTCTTTAATAAAGATGTTGACGTTGTCACGACGCCAGTCGCCACGGTCGCGTATGCCGTTGCTGTTGTATAGAAACTCGCGGTCATCAGGAATAGGAACTCCTGCCACCGGATATGGATAGAAATAGTCGTCCATATGTATGCCGTCGACATCATAACGCGACACAATATCGTTAACCACATTTATTATATACTTGCGGTTTTCGGGCTGTCCTGGATTAAGAATAAACAGTCCGTCGTAAGGAAATACCGAGCCCGGACGCTTCATAGCAATATGGTTAGGATCGAGAGTAGATGTGAACTTGGTCTTTGCACGATAAGGATTAAGCCATGCATGCAACTCCATTCCACGTTTATGACACTCGTCAATCATCCACTGTAAGGGGTCCCAATAAGGTGATGGAGCCTTGCCTTGCTGACCAGTAAGGAAACGACTCCATGGTTCAATGTCACTCTTGTAAAGAGCGTCACACTCGGCACGCACCTGAAAGAATATAGCATTGACACCATCCTTCTGCAGTTCGTCAAGCTGATAGACTAAGGTTTGCTGCATCTTATGTGTCGACATACCTATGAATTGTCCATTGACACACTGAATCCAAGCACCACGAAACTCTCGTTTCTGTGGCACATAGGGTTTGGTAGCAGCAAATACGCTGGTGCACAACATAAAGAGCACCAAGGCAAAGAGTTTTCTTATCATTTTGTTTTATTGTTATTAGTTTCGTTTTTACTATTTATCCGCAGACACTCGTTTTATCACACTATAAGCATTGTATAGTCCAAGTTCTCCGGCTTTGCTGAGGTCGGCTATGCCCTCGGCTTTCAGTCCATTTTGCACACGGGCAAGTCCTCTATTGTAATACGCCTCTGCAAGATTTGCGTCAATATTAATGGCACGCGTAAAGTCGTCAATTGCATGCATATAGTCTTTGCGCGTAAGATTGGCACAACCTCTATTGTAATAGAGATATTGATTATCCTCATCAAGCTGTATAGCGCGGTCGAGATCGGCTATCACACGCATTGCATTAAGTGCCGGGTCTTGCTTGGCAGTAGCCGATGAAACCGAATGGTCAAACTCGTTCATCATTGACTGGCAGTAAGCACGTTGCCACAAGGCAAGCACAGAGGTTGAGTCGATGCCAATACATGCTGTAAGGTCAGTTATAGCAGCATCATAGTTTTGTGCGCCACTCTCTGCCACAGCACGCTGTTTAAGTATAATGGCCAATTGACGCTCGTCGCGTGTGTGGCTTATAACAGCCGTAAGCGAATCTACGCGAGAGAGCATAACTCTTGATTCGTGCTCGTCTAGCTGGCGCATAGCACAGCTTACATACATTCGCAAATTGCGTGTATGAGCATTGTTGAATGTCTCTACCTTTGGGGCAAATGCATGATAGGTGTGCACATCGCTTGCATACTGCATATAAGACAGATGATACATAGGCATAGCATCCATTCCGGTAGCTCTGTTCTGTACACGTCCACGATAGTCGCTCTTGTACTCGTGTTCTGCTGTCTGCTCATCGGCCACAACAATCTGGTTGTACTTGTCGGGGTCTATCTCACTACGTTTACGCATCTGCTTGCGCTTGGCAGCCGACCATCTTGGCTGTATGCCTAGATGCTTGTTGTTCTGAGCCTTAAATATACGAAACTCGTCGAGCTCGGCCTTTGCTGTCATGCCCAATCTACGATAGCATGATGCACGTCGCGCCAAACCATTCCAAAAGTTTGGAAATTGATTTATCATTCGGGTATAGTCGCGTATGGCCGCACGCAGATCGCCTGTCTTGTCAAGCAATATGGCACGGTTGTATATGGCAAGCACGTTTTCGGGCTCCATCTTTATAACGTAGTTGAAGTCTTCAATAGCACGGTTATCGTCGCCAAGCTGCATACGCAGCAATCCTCGGTTATAGTGGGCAAGAAAATTGTCGGGGTCAAGGTCAAGTGCCGTGTCATAGTCGGACATCGTACCTCGCAGGTTGTTGAGGTTTAATCGGGCAAGTGCACGATTGACATAACACCCCACATTCTTTGGCTTAAGGTGTATAACCTTGCTTAGATAAGTGTCGGCATCCTTCCAATGCGAGCGCGACAGCGATATCATTGCCCTTGTGTTCCACGCATCCGCATCATAAGGATCAACCTCAAGTCCACGGTTAAGCCATTGGTCGGCTTTAGTAGTATCCTTCTGGGCAAGATATATCTGAGCCTTAAGCGTGTATGCGCCAGCAAATTTCTTCCAACGAGTTACAACAGTATCGAGTTCGAGTTGTGCCTTTGCATAATCCTTCAGCTCCACACGGCAAAGTGCACGGTTGTACCATGCTGCCTGGTTCTGCGGATTAAGACGTATGGAGTTATCGTAATCGGCAATGGCAAGAGCATACTTGTTCTGGCGTATATTGCACAAGCCTCTTAGCTCGTACATATTATATATATATGGATTAAGCTCGACAGCCTTTGTCACATCGGCTTCAGCTCCTGAGAAATCGTCGAGATAAAACTTGGCAAGGCCACGGAAAAACCAAGGCTCATACAGATAAGGCTTTGCTGTGAGCACCTGATTAAAATATTGTATAGAAAGCACATAATCCTCATAATACAACGCACTACGCCCCGAAATCATCAATCGGTCGGTATTGAATTGCGCCTTAACGCGTTGAAATGGGCATAAAAGGAGTATGAAAACTAAAAGAACAAGAGCGCCTTCTCTCTTGCCCTTATAAAACGAAAGATTGAATATGTGACGATTGACCAAATTATTTTTCATATATATAGACTATTTGCAGGAGGCTGTGGCCGTATATATAGCCATAACCTCCTGCCTAAACCGTCCTTATTTCTTCAAAACCTTCGTGCGATAAGAGCAGCGGAAGCGTCCAAGCAGAAGGTTCTTAAGTTTGCCACGGATGAGCTGTCGACGCATAGGCGATATGCGGTCGATAAACATCTTGCCACCAAGATGGTCGAACTCATGCTGCATTACACGTGCAAGATAGCCCTCAACCCACTCGTCGTGCTCGTTGAAGTCCTCGTCCATATATTTTACGTGTATGCGTGTTGGGCGTGTAACGCTCTCGTGAATGCCTGGCAACGACAAACATCCCTCCTCCATTGTCTCCTTCTTCGAGTCTTCATCATACTCAAGGATATAAGGATTGATAAAGGCATGGCGGAAGTCCTTGTACTCGGGCAAGTCCTCGCTCAATACATCAAGATCGATAACCACGAGGCGAATGTCAAGACCTATCTGCGGAGCAGCAAGTCCAATGCCGTCGCTCTCGGTGAGCGTCTCGTACATATTGGCTATGAGCGTCTTAAGCTCAGGATAGTCAGGCGTGATGTCTTGCGCCTCTTTGCGAAGCACCGGCTGACCGTATGTATAAATAGGTAAAATCATTTTGATGTTTTTGTTTCTATATTCCCTTCATCCGAAGGTAATCCTGAAGAATAATAGTGGCACTTATCTCGTCGACAAGCGCCTTGTTTTGGCGCGCCTTCTTGCCTATACCACTATCAAGAATAGCTTTATGGGCAAGCACAGATGTGAAGCGTTCGTCGTAAAACTCGAGCGGAATACCTGGCATTTGCTTACGCCACTGTGCCGCAAACTGACGCACACGTTGCAGGTTCTCGCTTGGCTCACCATTTAGTTGGCGAGGCTCACCAATTACTATGCGTTCCACAGACTCGCGTGACACATAGTCTTTAAGAAATTTCATAAGGTCGCACGTTGCTACTGTCGCCAATCCGCCAGGTACAATCTGCAGCGGATCGGTGACAGCTATGCCCGTGCGCTTCTTTCCATAGTCGATCGAAAGTATACGGGCCACAATAATATATTAGTTGTTCTACGTTTCAGATTACTTCTTGTAGAGCAACCAAGCACCTGGATACTGACCCATAAGTTGGTCGCGTGACTGTGCAGCCTCAGCCTTAGTTGCAAATGTTGCAGCAACTACACGGTAGAGATTGCGCTCCGAATTGTATACAATCTGTGCGTTCTTTCCTGCAGCCTTGAGCTGACCCTGCAACCCCTGAGCATTGGCCTTAACTGAGAAAGAGCCAACAACAACGCTAAAGTTGTTCAAACCAGAACCGTCAACCAAGGTAAAATCCTCTGAACGTACAGCTACGTTGTCTGAGTTGTCAACAACAGTTGTTTCTGTGGCAGGCTTCTCAACGATAGGCGCTACAACTGGAGTTTCCTCCTGTACAGGCTGCTCAGCAGGCTGTTCGTGTTTAGCCTGAGCCTTATCATACATCTTCTTGTATGCGCTTTCCTGTGACTTGCAGCTTGTAAAAGCCAATGCTACGCAGACACCTGCGCACAAAACCATACTTTTCTTCATATCAATATTGTGTTATTAGAGATTTATATTACGTACATTTTGGTGCGAAATTACAAAATATATTATAATAAAGAGGTTCTTTGGCGCATAAAGTTTGTTAAATATGATTTCTCTGTATATTTTAAGAAAAAATTGCAAGAAAAAGGCTGAAAGATGGAATATTTTTATTATATTTGCTCTCACCAAAGACAAACACCAACGGTATTTAAGCACAACAAATGGAATGTAATATCCTACATATGCGAAAATCCAAGGTTAAGGTCGGCGGCTAAATCTATATTCTATAACTTATAAATTTTAAACGACATGAAAACATTAGGTTACATTGGAGCATTTTTGGGCGGAGCTATCGCCGGCACAGCATTAGGTATCTTGTTGGCTCCAGAAAAGGGAAGCGAAACACGTACAAAGATTGGCGATGCTGTTGATGATTTCTGCAAGAAGCACAACATTCGCGTAAGCCGTAAGGAAGTAGACGACCTCGTTGACGACATCAAGGAGGCTACCGACAACGCTAACGACTAATAACACACAGACATTTGCTAATGTTCTCAACAGATAAAAACATAGAGACAATAGCACAACTCGTAGAAGTTGTAAGGCATTACATCGGGCTTCAGTCCAAATACATGAAGCTCGATGTAATCGATAAAATTGTGCGTCTGCTCACTGCACTTATAATGGTTGCGGTGTTGTCGTTGCTACTTGTGCTTGCACTCATCTACCTGTCGTTCGCAGCTGCTTACGCCATACAACCACTTGTAGGAACCGCTGCTGCTTTTGCATGCATTGCTGGAGCCTATCTTCTGGTGTTCTTTATGTGCATTATGTTCAGAAAAAAGTGGATTGAGCGTCCACTTGTGCGATTCCTGGCAAGCTTGCTTATGCACGATTAAAGACAGTCGGTATTCATCATGTTATCAGTAATTATCTTATAAAGATTTAGGCGAAATGGCACAGAATATTACAGAAAACAACAAGCGAGAGTTTAGATCGCTTGAAGACATACTCGACTACAAAGAGGAACTACGCACACGCATACACCAAGACGAGGAGAAAATTGCTTCTGCTTGGAACGAGCTGTTCCACAAAGAGGAACCTGCTCCACAAAACAAAGCACAGAAGATTGCACGTATGTTAAGTCTCGGCACTGGAGTGTTCGACGGTGTGTTGTTGGGCTGGAAGCTTTACCGCAAATATCAGGAGGGTGCATTCCTCTTCGGTAACAAGAAACGTAGATAAGAAAACCTATTGGAGTTCTGTTCCAATAGGTTTTCTTTTTTTATACAGTAGGAGGTTGGGGGCAACATATAACCTCGCCATCGTAAGCCAATGTAACGCCTTCTGGCATACGCCGTTGGGCTTCATCATACAATCCAATGTGATGACATACATGAGTTATGTATGTACGCTTGGCACCAATGCGACGGGCAAACTCTATGGCTTCGTAGACCAATTGGTGCGAGTGATGCTCCTTCTCAAATCGTAGGGCATTTACTACAAGTGTCTCCACTCCTTCGAGATAAGGCAGCTCGCCATCGCCAATTGTCTTCATATCTGTGATATAGGCAAACGAACCTATACGGAAACCGAGTATCGGCATCTTGCCGTGCATAACCTGTATTGGCACAATTGTAAGGTTGCCTATATGCAAGGGAACATGCGGCTCTGCATCGTGCAGCTCAAGCTTTGGTACACCGGGATAGAGATGTTCTCCAAAGCAATATGGCATTATCTGGCGCACATGCTCGCACGTCTTCTTGTCGCCATATAGACGTATAGGACCGAAGACAGAAAATGGGCGCAAGTCGTCTATGCCTCCAACATGGTCGTAATGTATATGGGTCAACAGTATGGCGTCTAACGGTTTGAAGGACAACGGCATTAGCTGTTGGCGTATATCAGGACCGCAATCTATCAGCACTCGGGTTGTGTCCGATTCGATTAATGCCACACAACGCATGCGCTTGTCGCGAGGATCGTTGCTGCTACATACCTTGCAATGACATCCAAGCGAAGGTACTCCACCGGATGTTCCGGTTCCTAAAAGAGTGACTTTAAGGGAAGAACGAAAAGTGAAGAGTGAAGAATCCATTTGTGGAATTACGAGTTAAGAATTAATAGTTACGAGTTAAGAGTTACGAATTATTAATTCCAAATTCTTCAATTCTCAATCGCAAGCGAAGCCGAGAACAATTCCTAATTCGTAACTCTTAATTCCTTATTCAAATAACATTTACTTCCGGATGTATCTCAATTCCGAATTTCTTCTTAACGTCCTTTATTATCTGCTCGTACAAGGCAACTACCTCATTGCCCGTTGCTCCGCCACGATTTACAAGAACCAAGGCTTGGCGATCGTGCACACCAGCACGTCCAAGCGACTTGCCTTTCCATCCACACTGCTCTATCATCCATCCTGCAGGAATCTTGATATGGTCAGCATCAACAACATAATGCGGCATCGCCTCGTATTGTGCAGCAAGACGTTCATATTCGTCACGACCCACTATAGGATTCATAAAGAAACTACCTGCATTGCCCATTACCTTAGGGTCGGGCAACTTTGCCTGGCGAATCTCTATTATTGTCTGACGCAGAAGCTCAGGCGAAGGCATTCCCTCAACACCCTTTGCAGCAAGAGCCTGACGTATATTACCATAGTCGAGGTCGGGCGAATAATGACGTGAGAAACGATAGGTGACATGGGTGATAAGATACTTATTCTTCCACTCATGCTTGAAACGACTCTGCCTGTATGAGTAAGCACACTCGTCAACACCAAACTCCACTACCTTTCCGGTAGCTATCTCCACAGCCTCAACCTTATATATCAAGTCCTTTGCCTCGGCACCATAAGCACCAATATTCTGTATGGCGCTTGCACCAACCTCGCCAGGTATAAGCGACAGATTCTCTGCTCCATGCCATCCATTGCTTACACTCTCGGCCACAACATCGTCCCAGGTAACACCAGAGCCATAACTCACATACACTTCATCGGCATTAGCCCCATCCACACTTACTTCCTTGCAGCCAAGGATGGCAGAATGAGCCACAATACCATCATAATCCTTTGTGAGCAAAAGATTGCTGCCCTCGCCCACTATTATATAAGGCAAGCCCTCGTCTCTTAATAAAAGAGCCACTTGCTGCGCCTCCTCTACAGAAGCGTACTCCAAAAAACGACTGCATCGTGCGTCTATGCCAAACGTGTTGTGGGCAAGAAGACTACAGTTGAGAATGTCCTTCATATTCGTGTTAGTAATGTCTACATTATTATTTTCATCAGTTTCCAATGTCCACCCTTGCGACGGAAGGTGAGCTCGGTCTCAAGTCCGTTTGCAATACCACGTATCACAAATATCTTCTGACTGCTCTCCGAATACTTCTGCCCATACAATATGTTGTATATAACCGAGTTAGGCAACTCAGGCGCAAACGACGGCCATTGCTCTGGGGCAAGTATGCCACTCATTGTAGAGAAGTCGTCGTCGGGATTTGGACCAGTAAACTCAAGCGGATCGTTGATGCTTTTAATCTGGAAAGTAGAATCGGCAACAAACTTGCTGTAGAACTGCAAGAAAGAGGCATTCTTGCTCTTAGCCAACGATTTGTTCACAATACGAGTCATCATCCACTGTCCCATTATGCGGTTGAACACATACTGACGCACATGATGACGCTTAAGATTGATGCGCTCCACAACCACATGACCAATTGCCGTATCCTTAACAACATTCATTTGCTTCATGTTGTCGAATATCAGCGTGTAGAAATCCTGGCGCATGAAGAAGTTGTCCATTCTCCAACGCTTCTTCTGTATCAACACCGAGTCGCCACCAGTATAAACAGGCAACGGAAAGTGGATACGCTTCATCTGAAGCTTACGGTTGGCGGCAAAGTTAAAAAAGAAATCGTCGAACAACTCGTCGGCTGCCTTAGGCATAGGTGTCTCGGCGATTATCTGTTCCATCGTGTCTACCACCTCTTGCCCAACGGCGGACACCACGCTGTCCGAATCGGTTGGTGTAGGCTTCTTGTCAGTACAGCCTACTGAAGAAAAACTTACCGCGCATACCACAATGGCAAGCACAATAAAAAAAATTCCTTTTCTCATACTACGTTGTAGGACTTTATTACATCCCTCAAATTTTAAAACGCAAAAGTACAACTTTATTTCGATAAACTTCTTTATTATGCCAAAAAATATTACCTTTGCATTGTTTTTTAAAAATACAGAAATAAATATTATAC
>ERZ1026846.879-NODE-879-length-21181-cov-43.324387_pt1 | contig 21181 bp, 18 predicted proteins | sample MGYA00380153_ERZ1026846 | MGnify/ENA primary metagenome ERZ1026846 (study PRJEB33269, sample SAMEA4719789) | human gut metagenome | biome: human-associated habitat; feature: organic feature; material: feces | place: Cameroon | collected 2013-10 ...
TTAACAGTCAAGGAAATAAAAGAAATCAAATCAAAGAAGTATCTGTGTATCAATGTTATAACGTGCATTTTCTTTGATTTATTACGACTTTGTTTTATGCCATAAAATCCTCTACTTCGTGGGCTTTTATGTCCTATTACTCTTTGATATAGTGCTCTGCATTCAGGTGGAAAACCTTACCGCCATTACCGAAAGTGAGCAGACGATGGCTGCATATCTGCAGAACTCGTTCTTCTCTGCCGGTTATCTGATGGCAGCAAGCATTGTGGCATTGAAATGTCTGAACCTCGTTCCAGATCTTGCTGCATGGATGATTCCTGAAGGAGATACAGCATTCTCTACCCGAAACTTCGGTGAAGGTGTGGCACAGCAAGCCAAGATTTCAACCCAGGGCATGATTAGCAAAGTGATGTAAACAGCAAATAATACATATATAATAAGGTATGGTAATAAAGAATCTCGAAAACAAAATCAAGTTGGTGATGATTATCTGCTCACTCTTCCTTGTGGGCTGTATCATCATCTGTATCTCCAGCATTTGGACAGCCAAGCAAATGGTTTCAGATGCTCATCAGAAAGTGTACGTGTTGGATGGCAATGTTCCTATTCTCGTTCAGCGCAGCACCATGGAAGAAACGCTCGATGTGGAAGCAAAGAGTCATGTGGAGATGTTCCATCATTACTTCTTCACTCTTGCGCCAGATGACAAGTACATCAAATATACAATGGATAAAGCCATGTATCTGGTCGATGAAACGGGTCTTGCGCAGTACAATACGTTGAAGGAGAAAGGCTTCTACTCAAACATCATGGGTACGAGTGCCGTATTCAGTATCTTCTGTGACAGTATCAAGTTCGACAAGGAGAAGATGGAGTTCACCTACTATGGCAGACAGCGTATTGAGCGACGCACAAGCATTCTTACCAGAGAACTTGTGACGGCAGGTCATTTGAAGCGTGTTCCCCGTACTGACAACAACCCACATGGTTTGCTCATCACCAACTGGAGAACCCTTCTCAATAAGGATATAGAACAAAAGACCAAACTGACATATTGATATGGGATGGAAGAAAATGTTTATCGGTGAAAAGATGCCGGACAAAGATGATCCTCAATATCGTCAGAGATATGAGACTGAGGTGAAGGCAGGACGCAAGTTTGCCAAGACTATGAAGCTTGATGTGCTTGCAGCCAAGGTACAACTGTTTGCTAATGAACATAAACTGTTGTTCCTCTACCTTGTATTTGGTTTCATAATCTTCTGTTTTGGTCTGAACATCTACAGGTTGGTAGTGGTGTATAGTCATCAACAGTCAAGACAAAGTGCTACGGAAAGGCAAGAGCAGATGTTGCGTCTGCGACACAGCAAAGTCTGGAAAGCTGTTGAAAATGCCAACACCACGCATCCTGCCATGAATAGAGATAATCAAAAGAATAATAACGAAAAGATAGAAAACGATGGACGCATTGAAAAAGATTAACTGGAAACAGCCCAAGTATATGATACCGCTTATCATTTACTTCCCTCTGTTGTTTGTCGGCTACTTCGTCATTGACCTCTTTCATACGGAGAAGGCTGAGATTCCTGATGGTCTCACTACGACCGAGTATCTTAATCCAGACCTGCCTGATGCCAAAATGAAGGGAGACGGTATTGGTAACAAGTATGAGAGTATGCTCAAATCATACGGTAAGATAGACGATTATTCAGCAGTAGGAAACATTGAACGCAATGAAGAAGATACCAAGGAAGAGTATGATACAAAGTACTCAGATGAAGAACGTAAACAGGTGGAAGCCCAGGAAGCCGAGAAACTCTCTGAGATGCAAAGGCAGCTACAGGAGAGCGCACAGAAAGGCCAGGAAATCGCCAAAGGCAACAATTTTGCAGAAAATGATCGCTTAGCTCGTGGCAAACAGCGTGAGCAGGAGGCGATGGAAGAACTCAATCGAGCCATTGCCCAGGCAAGGATTCAGGCTCAGCAGGTCTCTACCCCATCCATGCAGGCCGAAGTAACTGCCAAAACGGGCGATGCCAAGGAAGGAAAGGTTGAAATTCCAGAAAAGAAGAAAACCAACGATGAACCGCAAGAGGTTGTCAAGAAGGTCAAGGTTACTTCCGACTACTTCAACACCCTGTGTGACAATGACAAGGAAGCAGGACTTATCAAGGCTATCATAGACGAGAACATCAAGGCGGTGGATGGATCAAGAGTACGACTTCGTCTGCTTGATGATATTGTCATCAATGAAACGGTCATTCATAAAGGCTCCTACATCTATGCCACCATGAGCGGTTTCGGTTCACAGCGTGTCAAGGGCACAGTCAAGAGTATCATGGTAGATGATGACATCGTCAAGGTAAATCTTTCGCTCTATGATACCGACGGACTTGAAGGATTATATGTACCAAGCAGCCAGTTCAGAGAGACCACAAAAGATGTTGGTAGCGGTGCTTTGAGCAACACTTCAACCCTTACTAACAGCACATCTACTGGAGGTGGCAATCTGGCATCCTGGGGAGCACAAGCCGTTACCAATGCCGTTCAGAAGACAAGCAACGCCATCAGCAAGGCCATCAAGAAGAACTCAGCCAAGCTGAAATATGGAACCTTTGTGTATCTCATCAATTCACGTTCAAACCAGAAAGATAAATAATAAACATATACGAATATGAAGACTATCAAGAAATTCTGCGCATTGGTAGTATGCGCATTAGCCTCTCTCCCATCCATGGCACAACAGACGTATCAGGAAATGGAGCAGCTAACCATCAATGAGAATGTCACAACAGTCATTACCGCCTCTGAGTCAGTACGCTTCGTTGATATTTCTACGGATGCAGTGGTCGTCGACCAGCCAATCAACAATACCATTCGTCTGAAACCCAAGGAAGGTGCAGCCGTACATGCCGATGGTGACATCCTTGCTATAGTGACGATAGTTACCGAGCGTTACAGAACCCAGTATGCTCTGATATACACTACACGAATGCAGGAAGCAGTCACAGACAAACATATTCTTGCCTCTGAGAAGATTCCATACCATAATCCTTCTGTATCAATGAGTACTGAGGATATGACCAGATATGCCCGAAAGATATGGAACTCACCAGCAAGAATACGAAACGTGAGCACCAAGCAGCACAGAATGACCATGAGGTTGAACAACATCTACTCTGTTGGAGAATACTTCTTCATTGATTTCAGCATCGAGAACCGCACCAATATCCGCTTTGACATTGATGAGATGCGTATCAAACTGAATGACAAGAAGGTTTCCAAGGCAACTAATTCCCAGATGATTGAGCTTACGCCAGCTATGGTGCTTGATCAGTCCAAGACCTTCAGATATGGTTATAGAAACGTTCTCGTCCTGAAAAAGATGACATTCCCTAACGACAAGGTGTTGACTATTGAGATTTCAGAGAAGCAGATTAGCGGAAGAACTATCAGTCTAGATATAGACTACGAAGATGTTCTGTATGCCGACTCATTCAATTCATATTTAATGATGGAGGAATAAGACGATGAAGAAATACATATTGTCATTGATGATGGGACTGTGCGTTTCAGTCTCATCATTCGCCCAGAGCCATAGCGACCGCATATCCGTAGGTGTAGGTGCTTTGTATCAGAGAGGTTTGGATGCCACCATCTCATGGGAACATGAAACACGCTACCACAATGCATGGGAGTACTTTGTCAACGGCTACATCAAATGGGATGAATGCGCATCATGTGGACACGTCTGCCCAGAGTCTTTCTGGAACAACTACCGTACATGGGGAATTGGCGCAGCCTACAAGCCTTGTGTGGCAAGAGGAAGGAACAACTACGGAAACCTCCGTATTGGCGCAAGTGCAGGCAGTAACACAGACAAGTTCGTCGGTGGCTTGCATGTAGGTTACGAGCATAACTTTGCCCTACGTCATGGATGGGGATTGTTTGTTCAAGCCAAATGTGACCTCACTCTTCCCAAACGGGAAGACTTGTTTCGTACTGGCATCGTGATAGGATTCAAGATACCCACATTAAAGAAATAGCAACAATGAAGATACTACATATCATTTGTGCTACTCTCATGGCAGTAGCATTTGCCTCATGCGATGAGCATCGAGACTTTCCTGATACGGCAATGAAGACCTGCGACATCCTCTGTACGGATGGCAAGGTGGTGAGGTTCGAGGAAGTTAAGTCACAAAACAAGACCCCTATTGCCGTAGTGTTCTATGTGAATCAGAACGAGGACATACAAGGCACAGGCTATGCTGTCTATCTAAAGGACATTGAGCCGTTTGCCTATTCTGACTCTCTCGGATTGAAGCATAACACATCAGCAGATATTGCAGCATTCGATGGCAATGGAAATACGCATGCCATGTATTCCACTGGCACTTCTCCTGCAGCTTCAGCAGTCTTTGACATGTGGCAATATGGTCAGAGTGCCTACATCCCTTCCGTTGCTCAGTTCAAACTCTTGTATCAAGCACGCAGTGTGGTTAATACATATATTCGCAAGTGCGGAGGCGATGCGATACCAGACAATCCGGATGAGTGTTGGTATTGGACTTCTACAGAGGTGAAAGAACAGGAAACAGCCAAAGCCTGGTTATACTCGTTAGCCTCAGGAGCACTTCAAGAAACACCAAAAACGCAAGCACATAAAGTCCGTCCAATCATCACTTTATACAATTAGCATTAAATATTCACTATAATACAAGAATAAGGTTTCATGGAGGAAACAAAAGAATTACAGACCATGTATAAGATATTCCGCTGTCTGATATACTTATCATTGATAGTGGAGTTCTTTGAGTATGCTATAGACCCAGCGTTGCTTGACTATTGGGGTGGCATAGTTTGTGACATTCATAGCCGTGTAAAGAGGTGGTTCATCTATCTGGATGGCAACCTTGTATGGAGCAAACTTGCTACCATCGTGCTTATCTGTATCACCTGCATTGGCACCCGAAACAAGAAACATTTGGAGTTTGATGCTCGCCGTCAGGTGTTCTATCCGTTGGTGGGTGGACTGTTCGTTACCATACTGTCTGTATGGCTTTTCGGTCATCGTATGGATATGAGGTTCTATACCATCAGTCTGAACATCTGGCTTTACATGGCAGCCTCTATTCTTGGTACCATCTGCATCCATGTTGCACTTGACAATATCTCCAAGTTCCTGAAGGAAGGATTGCTCAAAGACCGTTTCAACTTCGAGAACGAGTCATTTGAGCAATGCCAGGAACTGCAGGAGAACAAGTATAGCGTAAACATCCCGATGCGCTATTATTATAAGGGCAAGTTCCGCAAAGGTTGGGTGAATATTGTGAACCCTTTCCGAGGAACATGGGTAGTTGGTACTCCTGGTTCTGGTAAGACTTTCTCCATCATTGAGCCGTTCATTCGTCAACATAGTGCCAAGGGCTTTGCTATGGTTGTCTATGATTACAAGTTCCCGACTCTTGCGCAGAAGTTGTATTATCACTACAAGATAAACCAGAAAGCCGGAAAGGTACCACAAGGATGCAAGTTCAATATCATCAACTTTGTGGATGTGGAATACTCCAGACGTGTGAATCCTATTCAGCAGAAATACATCGGCAATCTTGCTGCAGCAAGTGAAACAGCTGAAACTCTTTTGGAGTCTCTGCAGAAAGGTAAGAAGGAAGGCGGTGGCGGTAGTGACCAGTTCTTCCAGACATCAGCGGTCAACTTTCTGGCAGCTTGTATCTATTTCTTTGTCAACTACAAGAAGGTGCCATACGACAAGAACGGCAATCCTCTTATTGCTGAGATGACAACAGAGCCAAAGACTCATCGTCCGAAACCTACTGGCAGAGTCTTTGACCATACTGGCAGAGAGGTGGAGCCAGAGTATTGGCTGGGCAAGTACAGTGACATGCCACATATCCTTTCTTTCCTCAATCTCGATTACCAGACAATTTTTGAGGTTTTGGAAACAGATCCAGAGGTTGCTCCTCTCCTTGGTCCATTCCAGACAGCCATGAAGAATAAGGCTATGGAACAGTTGGAAGGTATGATTGGTACACTCCGTGTCTATACCTCTCGATTGGCTACCAAGGAGTCGTATTGGATATTCCATAAGGATGGTGATGATTTTGATCTGAAGGTGTCCGATCCGAAGAATCCTTCATATCTGCTCATAGCCAACGACCCAGAGATGGAAAGTATTATTGGTGCGTTGAATGCTTTGATTCTGAACCGTCTCGTTACTCGTGTCAACACAGGTCAGGGCAAGAACATACCTGTCAGCATCATCGTGGACGAGTTGCCTACACTCTACTTTCACAAGATTGATCGACTTATCGGTACTGCCCGAAGCAATAAGGTAAGCGTGGCTCTCGGTTTTCAGGAGCTGCCACAGCTTGAATCGGACTATGGCAAGGTGGGTATGCAGAAGGTCATCACTACTGTAGGTAATGTGGTTAGTGGTTCAGCAAGAGCAAAAGAGACATTGGAATGGCTCTCCAACGACATTTTTGGCAAGGTGGTTCAGTTAAAGAAAGGTGTAACCATCGACCGTGACAAGACTTCCATCAATCTCAATGAGAACATGGACAGCCTTGTTCCTGCCAGTAAAATCTCAGACATGCCTACAGGTTGGATATGCGGTCAGTCTGCTCGTGACTTCATAAAGACAAAGACCGGGCGAGGCGACAGCATGAACATCCAGGAGTCAGCAGAGTTTCAGACATCTAAGTTCTACTGCAAGACGGACTTCGATATGAAGAAGATTGCTGAGGAAGAAGCAGACTATGCGAACTATAAGATACCGAAGTTCTACACCTTCCCATCCAAGGATGCCAAGGAGCGAATCCTGTACCAGAATTTCGTAAGTGTAAACCTCGATGTCAAGAATATGATTGACGAGATAAACAAATTCAAGATAAAATGACTTTCAGAAAGATAATATTATTCCTGCTTATATCATTGAGTCTGGTTGCGAATGCCCAGGCTCGAATGCCGACAGAGCGACCGGCATCAACATCGGCTTCCATATTCGAGTTGCCACCTTTCGAGCGTGCAGTATGCTGTATCAGGTTCTATGAAGGCATGCACCGAGCTAAGGACTATCCTTATGTAGGTTATGGACATAAGCTCAGACCTGGAGAACGTTACTCTGCTAATATGTCAACATATGAAGCAGAGCAACTTCTTCGTAAAGACCTCAGAGAGTTATGCGCTATGTTTCGTTCCTATGGTCAAGACTCCCTACTCCTTGCTGCTTTGTCCTACAATATCGGCCCATACAAGGTGACTGGATATAAGGGCAAATACCCTAAAAGTTCTGTTTTAAAGAAACTCGAAGTAGACAACCGGAACATCGGAGACGATTATGTGAACCATTGCCATTGGCGAGGGAAACGAATCCCTTCCATTGAGCGCAGACGATATGCAGAACTCATGTTATTATTTACTCCATGACAGAGAACGAACCAATCAAAACTGTTTCAGACGGTATCACATTCCTATCCACTGGCAGATACTATGATGGTATCAACCGGTGGGTAGCCCATAAAGTGAAAGAAGGAGACAATGATGCCATAGACTATGCTGCACGTCAGATAGCAAAGCTGTTACCACAAAATGCAATTCTCGTTCCTATCCCTGGACATCATGGCAAAGCCGAACAGACCATGCAGTTGGTAACGGCAATCTCGTCATATACTCGTCTCCCTATTGTTGATGCCCTCCGCGGCATAGAGCGAGACTCACAATATGATGCCAAGAAAAGAGGCCAGATGCTTTCAGCCGAAGATATGGGGTTCTACAGGCATAAAGACTTGCCTACAAACCGTACTCCTTATCTCATTGATAATGTTGTAGATACAGGCAATACCGCTAAGGCAGCTATCAGAGCACTTGGCTGTGGAACAGTTGCATCATTTGCTATGAGTGACACTCTTCTACAAAGAGAAGAAACCAGAAGTCTTCGGCGATAACACTATCCAAAGATTAATTTATGTCCAAACCAAGAAGAAAACAAATAAAGCCAATCGCAACTGAAACAATCTACCATTGTAGGGATTGTGCTAAAAGTTACGATTGGCATAGCAAAGCTTTAGACGGGCACCTTATCTTGTGTCGTTGTCCACACAAGCAGGAAGGTGGTCGCTATTGTATATTTCTTAATGACCCACAATGTGAGCATTTTGCAGTACATCATAAAACTAATTTATGTCTCTAAAAAGCCAAAATCGACAAAATTAGGGAAAAATTCTGTCTTGTAGTGTATGTGAGCCAATAACAGAAGAGGACTTAAACCGATTTTCTCTGTACGAAAAGAAATCGGTTTATATTTTATCTTAAAAGTTTTCAGAAATGCCTCTAATGTATCTGGTAAACATATACTTGACTTAACACACATTTCATTATGCAGATGATGATCAAATAGATTTACTTCTAAATATTCATCAAAGATAGGAAGTGGTATCTGGAGATTTACTTTAGACGCGTTTATCTCTTTTCTTAGATATTTATAATTCGTTTTTTGACGAAAAAATGCTAAAATCTCAACAAGAACTAAAAGATACATTGAAGAACTATCAACATAATCTTCTGACTTTTTGAACATACTTGCACAAACTTCTTTAATGTTATTATAAAATTCCGGAAAAATATTCTGTCTTTTATGACGCAAAATAACATTTGCACAAAGACGATCTATATATTCAAAATAATCTTTTATAACACTTTCATCTTCAGGTTGTCCACAAGCCCAAACAAATCTGGTTAATAAAACTAACGTAATAGAATGATTGTCCAACAAAGGAACGTCAAAGCCACTATTCCGTTTTATAATATTTGTAACTATTCTTAACTGGTCATTGCGAGTTGGAATATCCTCATACCCAAACCATTCTGTAGAAAGATAATAATAAAGCAAATCATTCAAGAAATCATAACATCTTAAAGGATAGCAAACTCTTTCAGAATAAGTCCCCATAGGCTGATACAGCCCTTTATATGATAGAGCCATAGGTAACAACTTATGAATATACGAATCATAAATTGTAATATGAAGGTCATAGATTTTCATAAAATTATTATAATATATTTTTCTATTCTCCACTTTGTTCTGAAGAATCCATGACCAAGTTTTTAATATTATTCTATCAGAGCTCCATTTAGCAGGTAACAAGTTGTCGCATTCCTTACAATTCTTAAAAATTATTGCAAGGAGGAGATTTAAACCAGCAAAAGTCTTATTGACAATTCTCTTATTGGGGGTCTTTGATATCGGACAACGAGTCAAAAAAATATCAATTATACGATCTACGTCATTTGTATTCCATCCAGGTGCATCTAGCATTACAAGAACTTTTTTAAACAAAGTATAGCATGCATCATCTGCAAAAATACATTCTTCAAACAAATGTTCTGAAAACAAAAGAGTCAAACGCTCAATATCCCAACGTTCAAAATTTCCATCACTAAATTCTCTTTTGATAAATCCATTAAAAGCAGGTTCTGCATTTGCTTGAAGTATACCATTATGTACAAACACAATTTTTACAGGCAACTCTTCAAATTTGGGGATTGATTGGCATTCATATGCAACATCCTTGGCTTCTAAAAGAGAATCTCGAACTCCATCTGCAGCATTAAAATTTGTAGTAGTTATGTCCTTAGCTCCATTACCTTTTAGCTCAAAATACCAACGATATAAAATATTGTCAGTATCATAACCAATAGCAACGATATCCTTACCGTGCTGGGGCTGTCCTTTAGAATTTCTTGGAGTAGAAACAATCCTAAAGCCCATAGCTTGCAACAATATTGGGAAAATATAATCCAATTCGTTATCTTCTTTTAAAGATTCTATATATTCTCGTAAAATTCTATTTTTCATTTTTGTTACTTATTGTTGACCAGTCTAAATACATATTATTAAAAAACTCTTGCTCCTCTAAGGGACTTAACGCATTTAACATAATCGGCATCTCGCATGAGAATTTAATGTGTGCAAGTTGTTGAACATTACCATTCTCATCCAACCATCCTCCACCTTTCCCTAAAGCAATTTTAGTCATAAATTTATCTACAATGGAATCTCTTTTTCTTTCAGCCACTCTCATAGTTTCTTTCATGAAATTTTGAGTGGCACGATTACAACTTTCTAGAATAGTAGGCATTGAATAATCAGACAAAAGTTCCTTACACTTATCCATGTACTTAAATTTTGCATCTAATTCACAAAAAAATGCAGAAAATTGCTTATATTCATCACTCTCGTTTATTTCAGTTTTATCTATATATTTTTTTACTGTTCCATAATAATTGTACGCATAGTTTGCCAATACATTTACAAGACACATACGTACAGAAGAATAGTCGCTATTAAAAAAGAGAAGAGTTTTCGACAATCGTTTTTGAGGATTATCAAAATCTGACAATATGGACAATACAAAACGCATTTGAAATTCTTCATTATTCGTCAAAAGGTCTAAATCAGAATCATTCAAATTTAAACTATCCCACAAATGCCTTCCTATAAGGCGTCTATACCCATTTGTATCGATAATTAACTCAAGGACGCATTCATTAAGTTTTGTACAGTCATTGCGACGAGAATACTCTATAGCAAAAATTTCAATACATTTCAAACAACCTTTAACACTCTTGCTTTCTACAATTCTATCTATACAATAGGAAAATAAATCCAAAGTAATATAGTTGTTCACATCAGAGTTTTCTAATGCAAACTTAATGTCTGAAAGAGAACAATTGCTGTCTTCCAGTGTTTTTTTTATATAGTTGCGAATATCATCCTCAGACTTAGATTCCATCCTAAGATAAAACACTTTGTCTGACAAATTCATCTTATTCATATTATATTTTTTACAGTACAAATTTTCGTTTAAATCATCAGCACCTTCCAGAAGCTGATGGGTAAATACACATTCTCCAAATAAGCTGCATCCTTGAACATAGGAGCAATCTCTTCTGGAGTATATCCAGCGATACCGCAGCCAACAGGAGTTACCAGAAACTTTAGCTCAGGATGCTCCTTGGCATATTGCGTAAATCTCATGATGGCAAGCTTAGTATTATGCTCACCCTCCATCGTGGGAATAGAGTACGACTGACCTTGCAATCCCTCACCATTTCCCCATTCTGCACCAAACTCATTGTAGGCAACACGAGCAGCACCTGCATGATGCATACCCAGAGCATTGCTTCCAAACACGAATATTTCGTTTGGTGCCAAACTGTAAATCACAGATGGGATGATACGTGTAGGCAATGTTCCTGTTCTGCCTCCTGTCATCCAATAACGCTCTTCATCTGTGTAGATGTTCGTCTTTTCCATCCTTCTTCTGATTTTGTTTATATTAAGACCTAATGGTCTAACTGTTATAATCTGGATGCAAAAGTAGAAAGCCATTATGCAATCTATCTGCACTCTCAGAAAAAAGACGCCCTTCACATGCAAAAAAGTGCAAACCGAACGCAATGGAGATTGCTCCGATTGCTGAGGTGCAGTCATTTTTCTACAAAAATACAATATTTTTTCGAATAGCATGACGAAAACATCAATTTATTTGCTTTAGGAGTGTTATTTTTATGAAAAATGTCTGTTTTTCGAAGAAAAAACCTTATTTTTGCATATTGATAATATATAAAAACAAGAAATATGGAGAAACAACCTCTAAATCGGATTAAGGTGATGCTTGCAGAACGCATGCTAACCAACAAGCAACTGGCTGAGATGCTCGGTAAAGATCCTGCTACAATATCAAAGTGGGTCACCAATACATCACAACCAACTTTAGAGAATTTGATTGAGATAGCTCGCTGTCTCAAATGCGACATGAACGACCTTGTCAGACTGGACGATGTCGTTACTATAAAAACAGATAAATAAACAAAATTAAGAAAAGACTCTATGCCAACAAACAAGAATGCGCAACTTCGCTACCGGATTCTGGACAGATGCTTTAGCGATTTTCATAGAACATATAGTATTGAGGACCTCCTTGACACAGTCAATGAGTCCCTCATGGATCTCTATGGCTCGCAGGTCAGCATCCGTCAGATACGTGAAGACATCAAATACATGAGAGATAGAGTCACTTACAATGCCCCTATTGAAACATATCCCTTTGATGGAAGGAAAAGTTACTACCGTTATTCTGACCCAAGCTTCTCCATCTTTAATAATGAGTTGACAGCCGAAGAAATAAAGTCTCTTCGCTCCACTATCGACATACTAAGTCGTTTCCGTGGTGTGCCGAGTAATGCATGGTTGGAAGATGTCATCTCAAATCTCGAATTCCGTTTTGGTGTCAAGCCCAATACAGAGAATATCGTATCATTTGACCACAATGATCTGCTGAAGGGAACTGAGTTCTTGGGCGAACTGATAGAGTCCGCATTGAATCATCAGCCTTTGAATTTGCTCTATCGCACTTTCTCTGGCAATGAAAGAACTGCCATCCTCCATCCTTACCATATCAAGCAATTCAACAACCGCTGGTTTCTCATCGGATTACAGGAAGGAAGTCATGGCAATTACATCACCAACAAAGCACTCGACCGTATCGTGAAGTTTTCACGTGCCAATGTTCCGTTTATTCCCAATACGGATATAGACTTCAATGAGTATTTCAAGGACATCGTTGGAGTGACATTACCAGAAGACCATCCTGTGGCAGAGGAAGTGCTATTGAAGTTTGACGAAGCTCGTTTCCCTTATGTGGTGAACAAACCAATACATCCTTCACAAGAGGTTGAGGACGAAGAACAGCAAATTATCAAGCTCATGGTTCGTCCGAATAAGGAACTTGAAGCACGCATCTTTTCATACGGAAATCAGGTTGAAGTACTCAAACCTGAGTGGTTGAGACGGCAAATTGCCGAAAAAATAGAGAATTTATTGAAAAAATATTCAATAGTGCAGAAAGACTGCAACATAGAATGATAATTTTGCAATTAAAATATAAACAATGATAAATGACGCAGACATAAGTGAGAACCAACTCCTCCACAGCTACGGAGAGAAGGTATGTATGAATCTTCTGAAAGATCATACTACCCAGCAGAATATCTACTGGGCTACGGATTCGTATGCTGACTACGGAGAGGATTTTACTTTCTTTGCACCTATCACGCTCGACAAGATCACATCCTATGCCTCAAAAGAAGGCAAGGTGATTACGAAGGAGCAATATAATGAGTTGGTCAAAAAGAATTCTGAGGAGAAAGACAATTACCAGGAGATTATCCGACCACGTGCAGTAAAGTCGAAAGAAGAACAGACGCAGCGTGCAAAGGATAAGGCTGAGGTGTTTACTCCTGCATGGATCTGTAATGCACAGAACAATCTCATTGATGAAGAATGGTTCGGCAGAAAAGAGGGACTCTTCAATTCGCCCGACCCTGAAAACCCTCAGAAGTGGATTAACAATGAGGAGAAAATTGAGTTTCCTGAAGGTAAGAGCTGGAAAGACTATGTGGCTGATACCCGTCTGGAGATTACCTGTGGCGAGGCTCCATACCTCTGTAACAGATATGATGCCGTTACTGGTGAGTATAATGAGAATGTGAAATATCGCATAGGAATGCTCGACCGTAAACTCAGAATCGTTTCCGAGAATACGAAGGATTCCAAGGATTGGATTCTTTGGGCTAAGATTGCTCTCCGTGCAACATATGGTTTCGAATGGCAAGGCGATAACCTCCTACTTGCCAGAGAAGCTCTCTTCTTTACATTCGAAGAGCATTATATCGCTCAGTTTGGTGAAAAGAAGTTCAACCAGAACAAGATGCGCATGATGCCAGGTGCTGCTTACATCATCTCCTGGAATGTGTGGCAAATGGATGGATTGACATACGGATTTCCAGGGCATACGCCAAAGGAGTTGACTTCAGAAGAGAAAAAACGGATCATTCAAGACTTTGAAAAGAAAAAGTCTGATTTGGGAATATTCAGAACTCCAGAAGCCGAGAAAAAATTGGATGCTGAGAGAGATAGATTAATCCACAAAGAATATCCATCCTTTGAGCGGTTCTGCCGTATCAAAGACTTCCTTAAAGGTATCAATCTCCAGAAGGCAACGCTGAGAAATACAGACTTTCACGACCAGTCGGCTATCAAACAGACCTTCGAGTCGTTAGTCAATTAGTAAAAAAGAATAATAATAAAATAACATAACATCATTATGGCAACGTATTCAACCCTTGAAGAAATAAAGACCGGCTTGCAGGATGACCTGTTTGCCGATGACCTTATCACTCTTCGATCTGAGCAAAGGGACGCAATCGATCAAGCGAAGGAGCGTTTCTGTAAAAGAAGTGGAAGACGAGGTGAATACCAGTATGAAGTTCTTCCAGAATATCGCCAGTTTCTCTGGAACGCTAAGATGCGTTTCGGCAAGACCATCTGTGCCATGCAGCTCATGCGAGAACTGGATGTGAAACGCACCCTTATCATCACCCATCGCCCTGTAGTAGGAGAAAGTTGGCTAAAAGCCTTCAAACAGGTTGTGGGCAGCAAAAGTTCTGAACCTAAGGTGAAAGGCAACAGCGATATTCATAAAACCTATGGTTTCGGTATGCGTTCGGATGATGAGAGTGAGACAGTAGGTAACTATTATGACTTAGAAAAGTTTGTCGAAACAGAAGGTAATCACTATGCCTTCTTTGTTTCGATGCAATATATTCGTCTTTCAGAACTTGTTAATAGCAAGACTCAGGCAAAAAATGCAGGTGCTGGCAACACAACTTCAGTATCGAATGAGAAGTTAAAAGCTGACATTCTGAAAACCGACTGGGATTTGATCATTATTGACGAGGCTCACGAGGGAACACTTACTTCATTGGGCAAAGGTGTCATCCAGGACTTTCTAAAGAAAGAGAAGACCAAGATGCTCTATCTCTCTGGTACTCCTTTCAATCTTTATGAAGATTTCAATGGGGATGAAATCTATACCTGGGACTATATTGCCGAACAAACAGCAAAGCATAACTGGAACTTGGAACGTCCCAACGAGAAGAATCCATACACCGAACTGCCGAAGATGAATATCTTCACCTACGACATTACCAAGAATATTGATAATATCCTGGACCAGACTGGTGTATTTTCATTCCCTGAGTTCTTCCGTACCTGGACAGGTAATCCTAAAGCCGACAAAGCATCTATGCCAGAGGGTGCTAAAGGTCGTTTTGTGCATGAACCGGAAGTATCAGAGTTCTTGAATTTACTCAGCATGAAGGATGACGAGAATAATTTCCCATTCTCTAAACCTGAATATCGCCAGATGTTCCGTCATACGCTTTGGGTAGTTTCTCATGTCAACGAAGCTGCTGCTTTGGAGCAACTGCTGAAAGAACACAAGATTTTCCGTCACTTCGATGTAGTGAATGTTGCAGGTAGAAACGAAACTGATGAGCAGAACGAGAATGCGCTCGATAAGGTGCTTAAAGCGATTGGCGACAATCCTGAGAAGACTTCTACCATTACCATATCCTGTGGCCGTCTGACTACAGGCGTTACTGTTGCGCCATGGACTGCCGTGTTCTATCTGAAAGGTGGCGACCGTGCTGCCACTTACATGCAGACCATCTTCCGTGTACAGTCTCCCTACAAGACTCCTGAAGGAAAGATCAAGAAAGAATGTTATGTATTCGACTTTGCGCCCGACCGCACCTTGAAGATTGTGGCAGAAACAGCAAAGTTCTCTTCTATGGCAACAGCCAAGGAGAAGAAAAAACAGGAAGGTGAAGAAGAAAAGACGCAGGAAATGCGTGACAAGGAGACTGTTCGTGACTTTATTGAGCTTTGTCCTGTTCTTTCTATGGATGGGGGCAAGATGAGTCCAATGGATGTCAACGACATCTACAAGCAATTGGAGAATGTGTTTATCGACCGACTGGTGCGTAAGGGCTTTGACGATCCATGCCTCTATAACCAGGATGAGTTGAACAAGGTGAATCCAGAAATCATTAATCATATTGGTGAGAATGGTGGCAAGGCTCCTGATGAGAAGCGCAAGGACGCGAAAGATACCGTTGATCTGAGCCACATGACTGATGAACAGCGTGCGGACTGGGAGGAAAAGATTCGCCAGAAGAAAGCTGAAGCCAAGAAGAAAGCTGAAGAAAAGCTGAAGAAGGACGAGGAGTTTAAGGCGAAATGGGAGGCCATGTCTGACGAAGAGCGTGAGCAGTGGCTGAAGGAAGAAGCTGAGCGTATTGCCCGACGTGAGAAGGCGAAGGAAGAGCGTGAGGAGTTTAAGAAGCGTATGACCAACATCCGTGGTATTGCGCTCCGTATTCCTTTGCTGATGTATGGTGGTGCTGATGCCGGCGACCCTAAGGATGAACTGACTGTTGACAATTTCACACGAAAGATTAAGGATGAGTCATGGACTGAGTTTATGCCGAAGGGAATCTCGAAGGAAGATTTTAACAAGATTCGTAAGTGTTTCAATGCTACCCGTTTCGAGGAAGCGGGTAAGAAATATCGTGCACTTACCCGTGAGGCTGACTTTATGCATATAGATGAGCGCATCCGTCAGATTACGGAGATATTCTCTTATTTCCGCAATCCAGATAAAGAGACAGTGCTTACTCCTTGGCGTGTGGTAAATATGCACATGAGTGATACGATTGGCGGTTGGTGCTGGTATGACGAAAGTTTTGACGAAAAGACCGGAGTTCTTGACACACCTCGTTATGTTGACCAGGGCGATGTTACCCGTCAACTCTTTGACAATGTTGACCTTGCAGGAGAGGTTCAGACAAAGATATTGGAGATCAATTCAAAGACTGGTCTCTACCCTCTTTATGTCACTTACTCTCTCTTCCGTCGCCGCTTGGATGAATACATCAAGGCGGAATGCATCGACAAAGAGACAGTCAGCGTACAGGAAGAACAAGTGGTATGGGATGATATTGTAAAGGATAACATGTATGTTATCTGCAATACTCCTATGGCCGTGGGTATCACTCGCCGCACCCTCTTTGGCTTCCGTCAGGTTGACCAGAAAGCGAATATTAAAAACGTACAATTAATCGAACGTGCTTCTAAAGACCAGGAAGGACTCGTAAAAGAACTGAAGTCTGTTGGTTTCTGGAAGGGCAATTCAAGTAAGCAAGAAATGAAATTTAATGCTGTAGTGGGAAATCCGCCGTATCAGATTATGGATGGTGGTGGAACAGGAAGTAGTGCTACTCCTATTTATAATAAATTTGTAGATTTGGCCAAATTACTTAACCCTAATAATGTGTCTATGATTATACCAGCAAAATGGTATACAGGAGGTAAAGGGCTTGATGAGTTTAGGGCAAATATGCTTAATGATAAACAACTCATAAAGTTATTTGACTACGAGGATTCAAGAGATTGTTTCCCTACTGTAGATATTGCAGGTGGGGTTTGTTATTTCTTATGGAACAAAGGATCTGATAACAAATGTGTAGTAACAAGCATTCTTGGTAGTTTCCGTAATGAAAGTACTAGATATCTTAACGAACATGATACATTTATAAGAAACCAAAAGGTTCTTGATATTATCAATAAGGTTAAGTCTCAAACCTTTACTGGCTTCTTATCCCAAACGGTTTACTCACGTAAACCGTTTGGGATAAGAAGCTTCCAGCGCGGTTTCCCGGCGAAGCCGGGTCGAAATATTTCACTTTTCGGCAGCGATGGAATCACCTACATGGAAGAGAAGGATGTGCCACAAAACAAAGAAATAGTAGACAAGTGGAAAGTTATCATGTCAAAAGCTTCAGCTGAACATGCAGGACAAACAGATGCAAATGGACGCAAAAGAATCGTTTCAAGACTTGAAGTCTTACCACCTTATACTATATGTACAGAATCATATCTTCTATTAGATATATTTGATAATGAGGAAGAAGCACAGAATCTAAAAAAGTACATTCGTACTTGTTTTACAAGATTCCTACTAGCTTCTATCCTAATTACTCAAAACATCGTTAGGGATAAATTTAAATTCGTACCTATTCAAAATTATAAAAACAACAGCGACATCGACTGGAACCAAAGCATTCCAGACATCGACCGCCAGCTCTATACTAAGTACAATCTCTCCGACGATGAAATTGCCTTTATCGAGAAGATGATTAAGCCGATGGATTAATTCCATCTTGATTGATTGTTCAAGAACGACGGTATTAAACAAAGTAGATTATGCCAAAGAAAGAATATACGTCTTTACCGATAAACTATCCTGTATGTGAGCATAGCAGCTGCCCTATGGCAGCTACCTGCTTACATCAGGTAGCCTACTCCATGATGCTGGAGCAGAATGAAGAGTATCTGCGTCTGATCAATCCCACCAGATGCAGCAAGGACGAGGCATGTACATACTATCGGGATAAAAAGCCGGTGATATTCGCCAGAGGATTCACCAACTTCCAAAAGCGGATGTACCCACAGCAGTATGACCAGTTCATGACTACCCTCATCCTCCACTTCGGACGCAACCAATATTTCAAGCGCAGACGTGGTGACATTCTTCTTCCACCTGAGGAGCAAGAAGTGATAAGACTGATGCTTGAAAAGGTAGGAGCAGACTCCAAAATGGACTTCGACAAATACGAGGAACACATCAATTGGAGTGTCTGATTCATGCCTTCAAAGTACCTCCTCAGTACCACATAAGTGTTACTCCGGTGTCAGTTACTTGATACTCCAGTACCACCTAAGATAAACTCCAGTACCAGTTAAGCGGTACGAAAAGTGGTACTAAGCGTAATTGAAAAAGGAAAAAAGTTAAACCATAACTTTAAAAAAGACAATATGACATCAAACGATATAAACGATATGATGCTCTATGGTGAGCGTATAAACATAGAATATAAGGAAGCTACAAACGAGCTTCCAAAGTCGGTATGGGAAACCTATTCTTCCTTTGCCAACACTATTGGCGGAACTATTATACTTGGTATCAAGGAACGCCGAAACCATACAATTGAGCAAGGACGTTTTGAAGTGATAGGAGTTAACGATACCGACAAAATCCTAAAATCATTTTGGGACACTATTAATAGTGATAAGGTAAGTCGTAATATTCTCATGGAGGACAATGTGGAATGTATTGACTATAATGGCAAAAACATTATAGCCATACACGTACCTATGGCAAACTATACCATGCGCCCTATCTACATCAATAAGAACCTGATAGGAGGTTCGTATAAGCGCAACTTTGAAGGAGACTATCATTGCACAGATGAAGAAGTAAAATCAATGTTGCGTGATGCCAATGAAAATGGCAACGATGGTACATTGGTAGAAAATTATGACTTAAATGACATAGACATGCCTACCCTACATGCCTATCGTAACCGTTTTGAAGTGAGAAATGTGGATCATGCTTTCAACCAACTTGACGACAAAGAGTTTCTGAGAAACATGGGAGGATATGTCTTTGATAGAAACACGCATCGCGAGGGATTAACCGTTGCCGGACTCATGATGTTCGGCAAAGGACTTCCTGTGCGTGACCGCTTCGACAACATACGTATGGATTATATAGACAAGACCAACTTAGAAACAGATAGCCGTTGGAGCGACCGATTGACATATGATGGTACATGGGAAAACAACCTTTTCAACTTCTTTATGCGAGTTATTGCCAAGCTCACACAAGATTTGAAACGCCCATTCAAACTCGAAGGTATGGAGCGTATCGATGACACGCCTATACATAAAGCTGTACGTGAAGCTCTGACCAACATGATTATCCACGCTGATTTACTCATCACTGGAGTACTGAAAATAGAGAAGTACGAGAAAGAATTTCTCTTCTCTAATCCTGGCTCACTTAAACTGCCAATGGAGGACATCATGCATGGTGGTAATTCTAAAGCAAGAAATCCACGAATACAAAATATGCTACGTATGATTGGCTATGGCGAAAACATTGGCAGTGGCTATCCAACTATATTAAAGACATGGAAGGAACAAAACTGGCGCAAACCGATCTTGATAGATCGAACAGAATTGCGTCAGGTAGATCTCACATTGCCTATGGTAAGTCTTCTTCCTGCATCAACTTTAGCAGAAATGAAAGCTTATTATGGCGAAGAAACATACAATAGCTTTACAGCCAATGAGCAACAAGTAATGGCATACGTTTGGAATGGTGATAGCGTAAGTAATATGGAGCTGCAGCAAATGCTTGGAATGAACTCTTTGGAAATAGGCAAGTTACTGCACAATATGGTTGATAAAAAACTGCTTAACCAAGAAAGCAAAAACCGCTGGACCACATATACAATAAACAAAAAAATCACTCCTAAAAACGGAAGTGAGGTAAAGAGTGAGGTAAAGAGTGAGGTAAAGAGTGAGGTAAAGAGTGAGGTAAAGAATCAAACAGAAACTCTTACAAACTCAGAAAAAGAAGTATTATCCCTCATTAAACAAAACACCCAAATTACATATGAGCAAATTGGAAAAAGCTTATCATTAGGCGTAACTACTATCTACAAAATTGTAAAATGCTTGAAGAAAAAGGAACTAATCCATCGTGTAGGAAGTAGTGCACATGGTTATTGGGTAGTAAATAATAGTGAGAGTTCCGAAATATAGAATGAGGGCAATGAAACAAGAGATACCAACATCAGCATCCATCCACAAGGCATACGTGGAAGAATATCTGAAACGCAGACCCGATGCTGAGGAGTTTGCCCGATTCACTGAATCGGAACTGGCAGACTTCATCCGAAAGCATGAGTCGCCAAACTTTGAAAGCATCTATACACAACTCGACCATAACTACTATGACCGAGTACGCCATGACATGGCAATAGACGGACTGATGAGAACAGAAGACAATGCTGCTGACAACAGGTATTCTTTACATCTGAAAACATGGTCAGGGTTTCTGGAATCTAAAGCATTCCGCAATCTCTTCAAAACAAAGATTGCCATCGAAGATATGTCATCAGATACGGAACCATCAGCACCTTCTACTCCATCATTCCGAGAAGAAACCGAAGGCGAACGGAAACATATTCTGAAAGAGATGGATGTGATAAGGCGCAATCCTCAGCTCCGCCAGATGTGCCTTGACAAGTATGGCTACCAATGCCAATGCTGTGGAATGGATTTTGAGAAAACATACGGCAAAGAACTGGGTGCCAACTTCATGGAAGTGCATCATCTAAGGAT
>ERZ1026846.881-NODE-881-length-21112-cov-5.537209_pt1 | contig 21112 bp, 9 predicted proteins | sample MGYA00380153_ERZ1026846 | MGnify/ENA primary metagenome ERZ1026846 (study PRJEB33269, sample SAMEA4719789) | human gut metagenome | biome: human-associated habitat; feature: organic feature; material: feces | place: Cameroon | collected 2013-10 ...
TACGAGATCCTCTCTGGTCTCGTGGGCTCGGAGATGTGTATAAGAGACAGCACTAGGCATTTGTATATATATGAACGATTACTATGGGCTAGTGCAGTAGATACCTAAAAGAAAGAATACAACAATGTGGTGTAAAAACTGTAATATAGAAACAAATGATGAAATCTGTCCGATTTGCGGCAGTAAAACGGTGGAAGATATTCCTGTTGAAGTGTATTGGTGCCCGGAATGCAAAGTCCCCATCATCAATACGACTACGCAAGCGGATAAAGGTTCTTGCCCGCTTTGTGGACATAAAACTAAATATATGTCGGCTGATTTGCGTCCGGTCTTTCCAGAAGAGCGGCTTTTGCTGGAGTTGCTGCTTGAGAAGAAGCCGCACGAATATGTTCAAAAATCCGTATGGGCGGCGAACAGCAGCTACTATATTGATGGAAAGCGTGTAGCACTTCCGGCGAAACTCTTCGAAAAGGCTGATACAGACGACTTATCAAAGAAAATCGAGGAGTATAAAGGCAGCAATACCTACGAATACTTTAATATTTATGCCAAGCGATTCTGTGAAGCTAATAGAAATCGGCTCAACTACCTCGTGGATGAAGCCTCTGGGTTTGTGCGGAATGCAGCGTCAAAGTTTGATGAAGACCGACTTGTGGTATCCTTTTCGGGTGGTAAAGATTCAACAGTTACAGCCGATTTGACGATCAACGCATTGGGTACAGCGAGCATTGTTCATATTTTCGGTAACACTACACTGGAATTCCCGACTACGGGCGAATATGCAGAACGCTATCGTCACAATCATCCTCATGCAATTTTCATGGTCGCAAAAAATGAAGAGCAGAACTTCATGGATGTTTGCGATGATATTGGACCACCGGCACGAATGATGCGTTGGTGCTGCTCGATGTTTAAGACGGGGCCTATTACCCGGACGCTGAATAGTCTGTTCCGCAATGAACAAATTCTGACGTTCTATGGAATCCGCAAGGCAGAGTCTGTCAGCCGCAGCAAGTACAATCGTATTGAGGATGATGCCGAATCCGTCAAAATTCAAAAGCAGACTGTGGCATCGCCAATCTTCTTCTGGAAAGACATTGACATTTGGCTGTATATTCTGAGCAAAGAAATCGACTTCAACTATGCCTATCGGCTGGGGTGTGAGCGTATTAGGTATATAACTGCTTTATCCGTTTGCAATGATACTTGTTCTCAAAATATAAAAATCGCATAAAATATTTTCTTTTTTGATATGTAACAGCTTTAATGTGTAAAAAGTGATAAAAACAGTCAAGCTTACTTGGTAATATAGGAAAGCGGGGAAGTAAAATGGCCTCGGGTTGGGATTTAAAATGTGGAGCAATCACATCTCAGGTTATTAGCGAGGATCAATATTGGAGCCTCTTTAATCGCCTTTGCTCAAATACAAGTCGTAAAAGAAGCACATACAAATACGGATTAGTAAAGTCTATTTTGGACAATCTTTTAAATGCAATTCCGTGTGACGACGGATACCGATTGTATCATAAAGATTTGTTTGCAAAATTTACAGAAAACTATTGGAATTTAGTTGTGAAATATGGTCTGCATCAAATGATGCCAGATAATAAGTCGGATATTTCTTCTGTTGAACGGATAATACTCAATGCTGTATCTACGGCAAGAGTAATTCAATTTGTTGAATTTTCATCTGTGGATCGTAGATTGACTGAAACAGTAGTTCAGGAGGTTGCAAAAGACTGTAAAAAATATGTTCTGGGCGCTTTATATAATGACTTCGAGGGATATATGTTTGCTTTTGACCTTAAACAAGACTATATTACGATATCTAAAGGCGCATATCATTATCTTTTGAAGTTCAAAGCAGACCTTGAACAGCTTAACTATTATGCTTGGGCAAAATTCATGGAGAAAATCCCTGCAAACAGCGATGACAAATTATGTCGGCTACTTGATAAAATGGAAGTTTCAACGCCACAAAGGACAGACTTGTCACCTTACAGAAGGGTATTGCAAGAAGAATTTGAGCAGAGTACATGCTTCTACTGCGGAAGAAAACTTGGTAAGATTATTCACGTTGACCACTTTATTCCATGGTCTTTTACTAAAGAAGATAAAATTTGGAATTTTTCGCTTTCATGTGATTCATGTAACCTGAAAAAGAATAACAAGCTTCCAAAATTTGAATTGATTTCTAAGATTAAAAAGCGTAACATACAGCTTCAGCCCTTAGAAAATCAGCTGGTTATAGCAGATTTTAAAAGCTATACACCCACTATTATCGAAGATATGTGGGACTATGCGCAAATGAGTGGATTTAAAGTTATGTAGGATTCCTGATGTAGACTTTATGCTCTTTTAGTAGACCTACCGTTTAGTTTAATAATGATTTGAAAAAGGTGGAACCGGTGTGTTCCACCTTTTATTTTTTTTTATTGCTGAAGTTCAATTGTGTGGACAACCAGTGGCAGCAATACAAGTCTGACGCAGGCATTCCTTCTGGCTCTTCAGCAAACATTGAAAGAAAATGATCTGCTGAACATTATGCCGGACACGAACTATAAAGCTGCCGTGTCAGTTATTGAACGTTGGAAAAACGATTTTCCTGATACGTATCAGCAGTTCAAGGATAAGATTACAGATTCTATCAGTTCGTTTGTTTCTCGTTTGGAAGATTATGACATTAAGGCTTACGAAGAATTTGAACGTATTTACCCTAGCCTGACAGCGGGTAGTACGTTTAATCCCTTTGTAGGCTTTGATGTCGTGCAGCTATATGAAAGCGTTGTTCAGGCATTAAAACCTCATGGCTACACTGGCATTTATGTCATCTACGATGAGTTCAGCAAGTATCTGGAAGCAAACATTTCGGAGGCATCTGTAAGCGATACTAAGATGCTTCAGGACTTTGCAGAAAAATGCAATCGAAGCGGGAAAAATCAGATGCACTTGATGCTGATTTCCCATAAGGAAATCGCAAACTATATCGACCGTCTGCCTAAGCAGAAGGTCGATGGCTGGCGTGGCGTTTCTGAACGATTCACTCATATCCACCTGAACAATAACTTTACGCAGACCTACGAGATTATTGCAACGGTCATCCAGAAAAATCAAAAGCTCTGGAATCTGTTCTGCGCCGAGCATAAAAAGGAATTCAATGCGCTGGCAAGACGCTACGAGACACATCGGATCTTTTCAGATATGCAGTCTGATAGTGTAGAACATACAATAGCAGCTTGCTATCCTCTTCACCCGGTTTCTACGTTCATCTTGCCCCGGCTGTCCGAGCGCATAGCTCAGAATGAGCGTACACTGTTTACCTTTTTGTCAGCTAATGGACAGGCAACTCTTCCGTCCTTCTTGAAGCAGTATCACGATAGCGAGTTCTCGGTCGTTACGCCCGATTTGATTTACGACTATTTTGAACCGCTGTTCAAAAAGGAAATTTCAAACGGAACACTCCACGATATTTACTTCTTGACCAGCACTATCTTAAATCAGCTTGACGATGATTCTTTAGAGGAAAAACTAGTAAAGACGTTGTCCTTGATTTATATGCTGGAGCAGTTTGAAAAGCTCAAACCGACGAAAGATGAGCTGATTGGAATCTACTCTATTCAGTATTCGGTGCCGGAAATTGAAAAGGCATTAAATAATCTTATTGACGATGAGTATGTCATTTACCTCAAACGCAGTAACGATTTCCTTCAGTTGAAAGAAAGCTCTGGCGTTGATGTTGAAGCTAAAATTCGTGACACGATTGCATCCCAGCAGAGTAGTGCAGTCGTGAAAAAGATTCTGAATGCATCAAACTTTGATAGCTGCATCTATCCTTTCCGCTATAACGATGAGAAGGAAGTTACACGGTACTTTGACTTTACCTTTATTGATGAATCGGAAGTTACCGAGGATGTCAACTGGAAAACGAAGCAGCAGGGTACGGAAGCCGATGGTATTGTATATGCCATTATTCCGCATAGCAAGGATTCGATTGCACAGATTGTGGACGTAGTGAAAAAAACCAGTACCTACTGTTCAAACTGCGTCTTTGTTATCCCGCATAAATTTGTTCCCATCGATTTTACAGTTCGAGAGTATAAGGCTGTCGAGACGCTGAAAGAGCTTGCCGTTTCCGATAAAGTTCTGTTTGATGAGTATGAGGTGATTTATGAAGACCTCCGAGAAATCATCAACCACTATATCAGCGACTATACTCATCCAGAAAAGAGAGCATCTACCTATATTTACAAAGGAGAAGAAAAACAAATTGTCCGTAAGGCTGCTTTTACGGACTTGCTGTCTACCATTTGTGAGAAGATTTACTTTAATACGCCTGTTATTGTCAATGAGGCCGTTAATAAAAATCATCCGACAACCAATTCTGTAAATAGCCGTAGCAAAATTGTTTCGGGTCTTCTGCGTTCTGAACTGGAACCAAATCTTGGATTGGCTGGTGCCGGACAAGAAGTCTCGATTCTTCGCAGTACGCTGATCCGAACGGGGATACTGGATACCAAAAACGGTGTGCCTAAAGTCAACCTGCACCCGCATGATTACCTTATGGCAAATCTGCTGGGCGAGATTGAGAAATTTGTCCGAGAAGCGCGCGAGCAGAAAATGAGCTTTGCAGAGCTGTATGCTCGGTTGACTACCGATAAATGCTATATCGGGTTGCGGAGAGGACTTGTTCCTATCTATGTTGCTACTGTATTCCACGAATACAAAAAAGAAATCATCATCTACGATAAATTCTCTCAAGTTCCGCTGAACAACGATACCTTGCTCCAAATCGAAGCAGCACCACAAGACTTTGCATTACAGTGCTTGGACTGGAACAATGAAAAAGACGAATATGTCGATGCTCTTGCAAATGTATTCAAGGACTATGTTGTTGAAGCTGAAAAAGCTGCGTCTGGTTACAATTACGTTGTAGCTGCTATGCATCGGTGGTATATGGGTCTGCCCAAGTATGCCAAGGAAGCAAAGCATGAGCCGGATGGAAAGCAGATTGATAAAACAAATCGGCAGTTTCTTCGGATGCTAAAGCAGAATATTGGCACCCATACGCTTTTGTTTGAACGGCTTCCCGTTCTCATCACAGGGAACACAGAATGCAAAGCGGAAATTGCGAAGGCAGTATCCGATATTAAATTTTTCTACGACCAGATTCTCAGTAAGTTGGAGAACACATTCTGCAATGAGATCAAAGACGTTTTTGGCGAAGGACAAGACAATGCTGTTCTGAAAAGGAAATCTTTGCCTAGTGTAGTGGCAGAATGGTCGAATCGGCTGGATCCTTCTATTAGCGAACAGCTCTTTGCGGATGGAACGGATAGAATGCTTCGTTTGTTCTTTGCAGACAAAACTCTAAATGAGCACACCTTGACTTCGAATCTCGCAAAGCTTGCTACAGATTTGAACTTGGGCGATTGGGATGCAGACACGCATACAGCAGCAATCGAAAGCATCAAACGGTACAAAAAAACCGCAGAGGAATTCCACAAAGAAACTGATGAAACAAGTTCGGAAACAGTCAGTGGATATCAGCTGACCTATGAGGATAAGTCCGGCTGCACCGTGACGAAACGTTTTGATAAAGTTGAAACCAGTAAACGCGGTAAACTGCTCTATAATGCGATTGAATCTGCAATCACAGGTATGGGACAGGCGGTCTCCGAACAGGAGAAGCGCCAGATCCTTATGGACGTCTTGAGAGAACTATGCTGATCTCAAAGGAGAAGATGTTATGGCTTATTTCGACAATGCTGCCACGACCTATCCGAAACCGGATGAAGTTTATTCCTTCATGAGTGATTTTTACCGGCAATGCGGCGGAAATGTAGGTCGTGGAGAATATGGCATTGCAAAATCTGCGGGCGAACTTGTGTCCGATACAAGAAGCAGGTTGCAGACACTTTTGCATTGTCCCGCAAAACAGGTGATTTTTACGCCGACTGCTACGATAGCCTTGAATATTATTTTGCAGGGGCTATGCAGGATGGGCGTAAAAAATATCTATGTTAGCCCATTTGAGCATAATGCTGTTACTAGAACACTGCACCATTTTGAGAAAGCAGAAAAGATAAATGTGGTGCAGCTTTCTGTGACATCGAAATTGCAATATGACCTTGAAAAAATTCGCTACCAGTTCGATGACCTCAAACCGGATGTCGTTGTGGTCAGCCATGCTAGCAATGTTATTGGACTGATTGCACCTGCTGCCGAAATATTTGATCTGGCAAAGAAATATGACAGCTATACCGTATTAGACATGTCGCAAACCGCAGGCCTCGTGGACTGTGATGTAGGGCGTACTACATTCGATTTTGCTGTATTTGCTGGTCATAAAACGCTGTATGGCCCCACGGGCATCTCAGGATTTGTAATGAAGCCGGAGATTAAGTTGCCGCCTGTTCTTTTTGGTGGCACTGGTTATGATTCGGCTAATCAGGATATGCCGGATAGTCTGCCTGAGAAGTACGAGATGGGCACTTCTAATATTGCGGGCATTGCAGGCTTGAATGCTGCATTGCAATGGAGCCAGGAGATTGGAATTCAGAACGTCTACCGGCATGAACAAGAGAACCGACGAAAGTTACTCGAAATATTATCGCAGTACGATTTCATCACTATTGTCGGAAACGCACCTGAACAGCAGTATGTTGGCATTGTCTCTTGCCTTTTTGATGGCATCAGCAGTGATATTGCTGGCAGTCTCTTAAACGAGCATGGGGTATCCGTTCGGACAGGATTGCAATGTGCCCCTCTCGCCCATAAGTTCTTGGGTACTTATCCGGCAGGTACGATTCGGTTTAGTATCGGGTATTTCACAAGTGATGATGATTTTAGGCTATTAGATGATGCGTTGCGCTATATTGACGACCAGCTCTGATTTTGTCGCAAATCAAAAAATCGTGCAAATCTATGAACACTATTTGCAGTACATAATCAAATAGTGCTGCTGTAGCGTGAAAAATAGGACAGATGTTGCAACTGAGGTGAGAGACATGGAAAATAATGGATTCGTGGATTATCTTAACACCTTGCATAATGAACAGGCAAACAACGAAAACGCGCTTGCTGAAGCACAGCAGAACAATCCATATTTTAAAAAAGTTAAAGTTGAACGTCCTGAAGCTCAATACATAGCCAACCGTATTGAAACCGGTGAAAACGCGTGTTTGATGATTCTCACAGGACATGCGGGTGATGGAAAAACCACGCTGTTGTTTCAAGTTTTGGAAAAAATTGCTCGGAATATTTCTGATATTAAAGTTGTACCCAGCGGAGAACTTTTAACGAACCAAAACAAAAAAATTCGATACATAAAAGACTTTAGTGAATTAACAAAGGATGAACGGCGTTTGTCTTTTAAAAAAGCATTAGATGATGCTGAAATTGGAATTTATACGATCCTTGTTGCGAACACCGGACCCTTGATTGATACATTTAAAGACGTTTTTCCTGATCAAGATGATGCTGAAAGTACAATTATTGAGCAGATGGATTCGTCGCAAGCAAAAGAAACCGACTTGTATGGTCATCGCATTATAACGATGAATATCGCTCGCATTGATAACACGACTTTTGTCAGTGAGTTTGGACAAAAAATCGTAGACGAATCCAATTGGGAGCACTGCTCAACCTGTGACAAACGGGATTTATGCCCAATCGCATTTAATGCACAATTGGTGCGACAGAACAAATCTGCTCTTCATTTTTTGAAGTCGTTTTACATTTGGGAGCAGAATTTAGATAATCGCGCAACTATTCGTCAGATTACAGCTCATCTAGCATTTGCTCTTACAGGAGGCTTGAATTGTACACGCGTTCATCAACGCGTTAAGCCCAGCTGGAAAGCAAAATATTTATTTTCAAACCTTTTATTTGGCGGAACGCAAAGCGGGGACAGCGCAGCTCTTCAAATAAAGGGCGTTCAAATGCTATCCCAGTCCAGAATTGATGTGAAAAATACCAGTAAAGACTATGAAGTGCTTGTTCAACGAAATTATCGGGATTTATTTGAACCAGCGCTTGTTTCGTTATGCAATGACTTGGAAAAGATTTCGAATCAAAGCCTCGACGTAAAACGTGTTCTGAAACGAATGTTGATCGTTTTCCCCTTAGGTGATGATCTAAGATACGAAATATATAAAGATGTTTTTTCAACGTATTATCCGGATTTCCTTGAGTGCGCAGAAGGTAAATCTCCGAATCGTCCGAATCGTAAGATGAAAAAAATGATTTTACGCGCATTGCGTATCATGTTCACTGGAGAAGATATCAATCTGAATGAATCGATTTTAATTACACTGCGCCGTAGCGGAGAACAAATTCAAAATGTCCAGATGCTCATTGGACGTATTGCGGAGACCGATATCCATATTGAATTGCAAAAAATTCCTAGTGTAAGCGATGAAAATCAAAAATATAAGCTCGTGCTGCGATGTGCTGAAAATGAAGCAATTACAATCAATATGCCTCTTTTGGATTATTTTTCTAAAATATCAAGCGGTTTAATTGTGGCAGATATTGACCCAATGCTTTCGCATGGTATTGAAAGCTTGAAAGCTAAGTTGATTGCATACTGTAAACCAATAACAACTGATCCCAATGAGGTTTCTCTTTTAGTCAGAGAAGAAGATTCCTGGAAAATTGTGCGTATGTGTTTTGAAGATACTTCGATTGAATCGAATTGAGCCACTATTTTTGTGAGGTGGATTATGGACACTGTTTTTCCTGTGATGTCTACAAAAGAAAAAGACTCTTTGTCTATACGCTTGTTTGGAAATCGCCTTCAGGGAGATCAAACCCTCGGCGAATATCTCCTTGAATTCCTTCTGGTCTTTTCATCTGCTAAGAAGGATGATGAGAGTGGAAAATTTGAATTTCACACTATGGATCAGATAAACCAGGCTCAAACAGCAGGGGCGCTTTCATATTACACTGTCCCGCGAAATGGGTTAAAAAGATTTATTTTTTACGACAGAAGCAAACAAGAAAGCCGTTCTGCAATTGATACATTAGCATACAAAAATATGCTATCGATGCTGCAGAAAAAGAGTGAAGACCCAGACTGGCCATATATTTTGCAAGATCTCCTATATGGGTACGCTTTGATTATCCGAAAGCGTGGCTGGTATGCACAATCGCTCATGCCGATCGCACCCGAACTTCTATTTCCTGAAACGCTTGGCATCAAAGCGCGAAAAAATAAACCACTTGATACGCCTAACATTGAAGTGGAGACCATGTTTGAATATGGACAACATGATTTTTTGGCGCGTGGTGGAGAAATGTATTATCTGCAGCTGTTAGAAGGCATCTATAAAAATCAGGATGATCCAAAAATTCTACAGTATAAAAAAGATATCGAACGCGGAATTTCCTATATGTTAAAAGAGAAAAGCGCTGGATTCTCTACGATTGCAACACATCTTCAAAATTGGTGGTTAGAGGACCAAAATCTTAATGATGAGTCCATATATGCGGCTAAACTAACCCGAAAAATGTCTTTGGGCTACTTGCAGCCAGGATTTGATCGTAGGGCAAAACAGAGCTTGCAGGAACTAGCATATTTTTTGAGCAATGAGATCCATCCAATCACACGAATCGATTTGATGTCAAAAGGCATAGTTTTAGCTCTTTTACGCAGTATGCATCTTCAAGCATTTTACTGTGTGCATCCGGATGCACAGCAGCCACCAGCATGGATAATAGATATGCATACAGGATCTGCAACATCCAATATAGCAAAATTGGCGGCAGCTAGTTATAGAACAGCGTATGCGGAGTTTGGAAATGCGTTAAATATAATATATGCTAACAGCAATGCTGAAAAGGAAGCTTTTGATGTTGTATCGAAAGAACTTTCAGATTCTGCCGATATTTTCAAAAAAATGGGAAAAGAACTTCAAATCGTTATTCCTAGAAAGGGTGCGTATGAAAGATTCTCGCTGTCGGAGGATATCGTTCGCTACCTGGTGCTTTCATTGGTGCACCCGGGGAAAAAGATGACGTTTGATTCGTTCCTGCAGGTCCTATACGATCACTATGGCATCGTGATCGGTGCAGCTCAGTATGCACAATTGAAAGAAAACGTTGAGCCTGGCATGGGCGGCTATTTTGATGAAAATCAGATACAATTTCAGATGTTCTTGAAGAATTGCGGACTCTTGAGAGACCTTTCGGATGCGACATCGATTGTTGAAAATCCGTATGCGGAGGTGAAGTTCGAGTGAAAAGTTTGGCTGTTTTTTTAGTAAATAATATTAAACGCGAAATTCAGCAAGCAGCGAATGATTCCAAGAATATTATTTGCATCAAAGGTATCAATAGTGCAGAAGTCTATTGTGATATTTGCACACAGCTAAATCTTTATGCTTCCAATAACGATATCAGTTTTGTAGCAAAGCTTTCTAACGGAAAATATCAGGATTTTCTTGCAAACGATGCTGATTGTGCTGCGACGAAACTGATGTTCAATCACCAGTGGGTAGATACAGAAGACAAAATGACTTCTTATCGTAACAAACCGGCTGTAGCTGGTGAAAAGTTATTGATCCTCATGATGGGAACCGAATCTGTTCCGGATCGTGGTGGTCTTTCGGACTTCTTCACCCTTAGTCCGCAGCAGATTGAGCAGCAAATAAAAAATGACTATCATCGGCTGATTCCGGATGATTTTCACCAGAGATTAGATTCCGTTGCTGTCTTCGACTACGCTTTTGATAAATTCTACGGAACACTTTTTGATAGTGTAGAAAAAGACATTTTAAAATTGTGTGAGCAAATCGATATCTGGCGGAAAAAGTCTATGTCAGCAAATGAGGTTTGGCGAGATATGTTTAGTTCACTGCCTGATGTTTGGAAAGTCGCTCCAATTTTAGACAGTGTTTGCTCCATGACATCTGTTGCAAATGCAAAAGATGATAAGATTCGCATCTTGGCAGAGGACTGTGCATTCATTTCAAGACGTAGTTATTCTAAAATATCAAAATCTGAGCGAAAGAAAATCATAGACCAATTTGAACAGTATGTTCAGGGATCCGGAACGTATAGCGAAGATTTTCCGAGTGATCAAGGGTTTTCTTCGTTTGAGGAATTTAAAACAGGCGTTATTGATTTTGTCAGTAATATCGATACAGAACAGAACTATAAAAAACTTTTAAAAACAGATTATTCCATTGTCGGCAAGATTCTCCAAACAAGACTTCCTAAAAAACCTAAACGCTCGACAGCAATAAAGCTCACGGGAAATCCGTTGGTTGCTTTTCTGACAGCATATCTAAAAACTGTTTCTGATCCTACGTTCGGAAATCTCCAGTATGACAATGTCACTTTTGAAATTAAAAATATTGCGGTTGGTGTAAAAGGAGCAGATGACAAAGAGACCTCGAGAAAAGAGCAATGGGTTCGGATTTGTCGTTTCGCAGGAGGAGTTTTCGACTTTATTCAACAAGAAGACTGGAAAACTTCTGACGATACAGCAATTGAATTCTGTTGTACTGATAAAGACATATTTGAACCTCAGAATGTGGAAATAGCTGTTTCTGAAGGTCGCCTCAAATGGCTTAATACCAATAATACAAAAATTTCGTTTAGTGTGAAAATCTCTAATGGCAACGCTTTGTTATTTGAAACAGAGTATGAGTGGAATATCCGCCCGGATGAAGATTGGCTAGCTGCGTTTGACACATTGGAAATTATGTTCCAAGAGGATGACTATAATGCTTGCCTGCCATTTATAACGTGGAAAAATATTAACGAGATCTTCCGCGCAAAGAGCACCGAGGAATTTGTCCAGATTTTAAGCCAGGAAATTCATAAAGACGATTTTGAAGTTAGAAATCTACTTCGAACCGTTGGAAAAGTTGATCCTAAGCAGTATACAAACGAGGTGTATGCTTTCAATGCGTTAGGGGCAGCCTTCTTTACATTTGGCCAAGAAATCTTGCAAAATGGATTCTATTTTGCGATTTCAAGGAGTGTTGTCAACTTGATTGACAAATATAAGAATGCCGCCTCAGTTCTGACTTGGAATCAGAATGTCTTGAGCAATCCGGAATTGTTACGGTGCTTTGTTAATGCTTTTGTGATCGTAAAAAACAATACTCCCATTCAGTCAGAACTCTCCATAGAGCAGTGTGTGGTTTTACCCTATCATCCGGCCATGTTAGAGAAAATTGCAGACCAGATGGTTTTTATTCGTACTGGAATGAGGGAATGGTACGAAAAAAATATGGAATCTACCATTGAAAAAATGGACAACGCATTGGATAGATTACTGAATCTGAGTTATATTCACTCAAGCATCGACGCAATTTACGATGATCGTGACCTGCAGGGAGTTGAAAAGACTTTTGGATATTTTACTTTATATGGGAGATATCTAAAGGAAAATCACTTTGTACGAATGGGAACTGTTCTTGAAAAAGAAGCAATCTACGATGACGATTTTAATGTTCGTTCCTTTAATCAGGCAAACGCTGAAGCGAAAATGATCATTAATGTGATTCGTCATTATCGGAAAACCTATGGAAAAAACACAGACTGTCTGACCCTTGCCTTTATCAATCCGTCAGACTTACAGGTCGTTGTATCTGCAATCACCGGCTATGTTGCTTCCGTAAAGAAACTTGATATCCCAATTTATATTGTTGCAACCATTATTCTTCCGGAAAAGAACAAAGGCGGAAGAAATTATCTTTCCTATTGGTTGGATAATTTAGTAGATGCAGATGCTGGCGTCCATATTGAAAGCTATCTGGAATACTGGGACGAGTATAAAGATATCCATAATAAAATACGAAACAATACAGATATCGCATTTTTTATGGATGTTCTGCAGGAACCCGGACAAACGTTCCTTGGATATCAAACAGCGGACTGGCCGACTACAATGAAGCCGTTAGAATGCAGATATCCAATGGTTTTCAAGCCGAATATTGATTATGTTTCAAATGTCAGCAGATCTGTTGACATTAGCCAGCCTCAATTTCCTGCAGCGACAGCGCATACACAGGCATTGTTGTATGCAGCACATCCGGATATTACGAAAATCAATAAAATTTACCGTCGGGACAAGATGAATGATGCTCTTCGAGCAGAAATTCGCTCGGCTCATAATCAGGCGATATGGGTAGTTTGCGTGGATGAAGCCATCGATAAGGAATGCATTCGTGGCATCTGCAAAGGCGAAGAATACCCTGAGGAGTATCCGGTTATTGGATTTTCAACAGGAGATGGCTCTTACGGACAGCTTAACCTGACAATTACAACACGGCAAACTGTTAAGACGGACATTCAGCAGCGGTGCAAAAGAAGGTTGAAGTCGATTTTCTATACGTGGGATGACGCCTCGTTGAATACGGCAAGTCAGACCTGTATTGATCGAGCACCTCGTCTGGATGGTGTTAGCGTTTTGCTCGCTCTAAATCCCAATGCGTATGAGATCAACAATTTTCTGGCATACTTGATGCTGGATAAAATCTATGAGGATACCGGGAAAAACTACTGCCTGATCCATCTTGATTCTTACCGGCATTGGTTCGATGCGAAAAATCCGGATGAGGAGCAGAAGATTCCTGACTTCCTCGTTGTTGCTGTTGATTCTGACGCGGCGGGGAAAACTGTGCTGCACGCAACCGTTGCTGAATGCAAAATTGCGAAATGTATTCATAAAGACGAGCACATTCAAAAAGCTAAATCTCAGGTTGAAAATGGAATCAGTGTTTTAAAGGCGCATTTCTCTCCGGATTCAAAATCTATAGAGCGTCGTTATTGGTATGCACAGCTTTATCGCGCATTAGCATTTACGAAGACGGATTCCAGAACGAGCAAATTGTTAGACGCTATTATCGATGGAGAATTCGATATTGATTGGTCTGGAGAAATTTATGGATTCTGGTTTGATTCTGATGATGAACAGGATACGCTGTATACTGACTACAGTGGCGCACAGGATATTATCGTACATAACATTTGTCAAAAAACAATTCAGCGCGTGTTGCTGAAAAAGACTCCCTCGGAGGAAGTGGAGTTTATCCGAGAAATTGGTGCGTTAGAGCAGGAGGATGAACCTGCAAATGAAGAATTCGATGCATTAGATGATGACTTTTCTGAAACGGTCCATGAAGACGACGCTATAACTATGCCGGATACTCAGGAAGATAAGGATACTCCAACAAATCTTCCGGAAATATTGGAAGAAGACAAAAAATCTGTTGCAGTGCTGGTGTCCCCAAAGGCAGAAGAAACGATTCAGCCGGAGATCCCGGTTGAACCGGCTGCAGAAATTGCTTTGACTTCTGAAACAGCTGATTTGGATAAAACATCCCCCGTTGAAGAAACGCCTTTAGAAGACGTCCGCTTGCTTATCGGTAAGGAGAAACGAGGCACAGATGTTTTTTGGGAATTTGGACACCCGAAGCTAAGCAACCGGCATCTTTTGATCACAGGAACTTCTGGTCAAGGAAAAACATACTGCATTCAGACACTTCTGTTGGAACTTGCTAGACAGGGCATCTCAAGCGTGATTTTTGACTATACAGATGGTTTTTTGCCCAACAAATTAGAGCCTGAATTTCAGGAAGCGCTCGGCGAAAAAATTGAACAGAAAGTTGCGGTTGTAAATCGAATTCCGGTGAACCCATTCGTCCTTCAGAGTGTTGAAATTCCCTCCATAGGTAGTATTCCTGAAAATGCCTCTGCCGTGGCAGGAAGAATTTCAGATATACTGACACATGTTTATGGATTTGGCGACCAACAGAGAGCCGCTATTTACAAAGCATGTAAAGAAGGCATTGACCGTTATGGTGCGCAGATGAGTTTTGCTCGGTTGCAAGAGCTGCTCGAAGAAAGTAAGATAAAAGAGGCAAAAACTGTCTCTTCTAAGATGACGCAGTTCTTTGATAATGACCTGTTTGACACATCTAACTCGTTTGACTGGAAGGATATTCTCAATAACGACGGAAAAGTCACAGTAATCCAATTGACGAATCTTGATCGAACCTTACAGACGATCATTACTGAAATCACGCTTTGGGATGCCTGGTATAGTCTGACAAAGTTCGGAAACAAGGATACTCCGTTTGTTGTTGTTTTGGATGAAGCGCAAAATTTGTCGTTTAAGAGTGGGTCCCCGGCTGAAAAAATCCTGCGTGAAGGACGAAAGTACGGATGGTCTGCTTGGTTTGCAACGCAGTTTTTAAAGGGTGCACTTGATTCTGGCGAGATTTCAAACTTGCAACAAGCTGCCGAGCGCCTTTACTTCAAACCGTCCGGAGAAGAAATGAATTATATCGCTGGACAAATTGCAAGCGAACGAACCGAAATACAGGATTGGTATAACAGACTTAAAAATATGCAAAAGGGTCAATGTATAGTTCAGGGAGACAGAATCAAACCAAATGGAGAATTTGGTTCGATTCAGCCCGCTCTCGTTAATGTGACCAGTTTTGGAGAACGAAAATGAGTGAGAATGTTAATTTTCATATGACGTTTCCTCCGACGCCTGCATACATAGGTCGTCTTCTGAAAATAGCAGATGGTCGTGTTCGCACTGTGGCAGAAATCGCGGAAGAAACAGGCATTCCAGAAGGCGCATCTTCTGGAAAAGTCCGTCCACATATTCAGTATGCAAGTTACATGGGGTTGCTTAATTCTTCGGATTTTACGCGAACTCCTCTTGGTAAAATCGTATATCTAGAAGACTGTATGCTGACAGAGAAATTGACTCAGATGTTATGTCATGTCAACATGATCTCGCCAACGGGTGCTCCTATGTGGAGATATTTGTTCCATGAATTATTTCCAGAGAATCAAGGCCATATTAGCAACGGATTGATTTCAGATTCGATGAAGATCAAATTTGGTGCAACTGCAAAGTTCGCACCGTTGATTACAATGTATACTAAGCAATTCACGGAGTTGAACCTGATTTCTTTGGAAGGCGACTATATCATACAAAATCCATCCGCTTTCGATAAAGATCTTCTCTATGTTTATGGATATGCCCTTTTTAATGAGTGGGAAGCTATTTATCCGGAAAAAACTGAAATCACCGCGGTTGATTTGGAAAAGCTATGTTTTAGGCATACATTTGGATGGACTCAAGCGGAAGAATATGAAGTACTGGAAAAATTGTGCCTAGCATCCGTGATTGGTTTGAATCGCCAATTGGTGCCTTTTACAGTTCGAAAATTAACCTCAAAAAGTGAAATGCTGCCCAAACTCTATACTTTACTTTTTTAAGAAAGATGTGGTGAGAAATCGTGCGGTTTGATGAGATCCTTTCTTTCCGAAGTGACCTATACTTTGAGGGTGCAGTCCAAGCAGATTGGTTCTATAATCCTCCACAATCTAAAAAAGTCTCGGAGAGTTTTGTCTTTCACGGTCCTCAAAATCATGCGGTCACAACAGAAGAAGTTGGATATCGCAATTTGATTGATACGGCGAGCTTTGCCCAAAAGATAGTAGAAAAGCTAGATGACTCTGGCGAGCATGATAATCCGTTTACGCTTGCAATTGCTGGATATGGTACCGGTAAATCACATTTAGCAGTAACGCTATCGGAATTTTTGTCAGGACCATCCTTTCACCCGGATGTTTACCACAGTATTCTGGCTAATATCAAAAAAGCAGATCCTGGGATAGGAAGAGAAATCCAAAACTCTTTCACAAGCAAGAATCTAGTTCTTACATTAAACGGCGTTAATGATTTTGATCTTCACTATGAACTTCTTCGTACAGCACAAAAAGCACTGAAACTGTACGGAGAATCAGAAGAAATTATTCAACAACTCGATCGAGCTCACGAAACCGCACGTATCTTTTTGGGTAATAGCTTTGCAAATATGCAAACCGCCTATGAAGCATGTGCACATAAGCGTGGCGTAGTATTACAAGGGGCAGACCTGCAAAAATATCTCAACGATACGATTTCTGATGATGATACTTATGAAATCGTAAATGAGGTATACCACTCTATCAATGGCCACTACATCCGCTGGGATGAGGGCGTTTCTGCAAAACAGATTCTACAGATCCTGTTAAATGAGTGTTGTGGCAATTATGGAAGCTTTGATAAAATAATCATTCTTTTTGACGAATTTGGGCGATTTTTGGAATACGCATCTGCGAATCCAGGAAGAGCTGGCGACTCCGCACTTCAGCAAATCTTTGAGGCAGTTCAAAACGCAGAAGGGGATATCCAATTTATCGGCTTTATTCAGGCGGATATTAAAGCCTATCTTCAGCGGGTTGATAAATCAAGTAACATTAGTAGATATATCGACCGTTTTGATGCTAGCGACAAGGTCTATCTATCTTCTAATCTGGAAACGATTTTTGCAAATTTGATCGAAGTGAAAAATTCTGCAATGTTCCAATCTTGCATTGCAAATTATTTTTCTACGCATCAAACAGAAATACAGGATATCTACCAGTGTCTGCAGAGATGGCTTCCGATGAAGGGTGTCTGGAAGCTCCTTCCCTCCTTTGAGAAAAACATTATTCTAGAACTTTATCCGCTGCATCCAATCTCAACGTATCTATTAACATCGCTGACCGACTGGCTGCAAAATCGATCTTCGCTGACATTGCTCAATGAAAAATTCCATTCAATGTCAGCACAAGAAATTGAGAGTGGAAAAACAATTCCTTGGATTCGTCCAATAGATCTTATCTCTGGAAACTTTTTTGTTGAATTGCTCAATGCGGAAGAACAAGGCCGACAGCGAAGCCAGATCTGTATTTTGTACAATGCAATCCTGACAAGATACAATAGCAAACTCTCAAAGAATGAGCGGAATGTTTTGCTGGCAAACGTTATCCTTCGAATTTGCCATTTTGCGACGGAAAGCTGCGATGATGCGCTTAAAGCAATCGCTTTTTGCACAGCACTTTCAAGAACGGAAATCGTTGAGGCGATTTCGACGCTTGAAAACGAATACGCTGTTTTGGAATATGATGCACGCGCGAACTGTTTTGACTTCATAGCAGACGCAGTTGGAGCAAATGAATTCCGCCGTTTTGTCCAACAAAAAATAAGGAAAATTCCCTTTTCTCCTGCCATTCTTGAACGAAACGAAGCCGTTCGTTCGTTTGCAAAGATCGATGAGCCGTTCGTAACGCCTTTTGGTGAAATGCATGGTATCCAAACGAGCGAGTGGGCTTTTCAACAACAACTTCTTTCGGCGGAGCAGCTAAACAGTACTGCGTTTGAGCTCTATGTAGATCGTTGGCGAAAATCGACAGCACCAGAGCAACCCAAAGGTCTACTAGTATGGGTGTATTTCAACAAAGATACTGAAAGCAAAAAAATCGAGGCCATTCCTCAATTGGTAAAAAAATACTGTAGCAATCGTCCTATTGTAGTTTTAGCGTTAAACGACGCAGATGGCGCGCTACAAAATGCAGTTGTTTCGTACCTGGCATACATACAAATGGATGATGCTAGCAGACAACGCTATGTTCGGTTCTACGAAGATGGGTTAAAAAAGGCTTCTGACATCCTTGAAAATCAATTCGATTTATTAAAACGGGAGCGTCAGGTGTTTACCCCCGTTGGACTAGAGAGAACAAGTCTTAGAATGGCAAAATATCTAAGTGATATTTTTGAAACGACTTATCCACTTGTTGTCCCGTTCGACTTCGAAAACTTCGGAAAAAAATCAGTAACAAAGGGTCGAAAGCTGTTTTCTTCGATTGCTCGTATGATTGCTGCAAACGAGTCGGAACAGTTCTTTAAGGTTCAGAGTGGTGAACTGAAAAGTCGATTTGATTCGCTGCTAAGATATGGTGAGTACGCTTGGAAAACTGTAAGCCAGGATTACACTTTAGTATATCCTCAGAATCAGTCTGTTGCGCGTGTCTATCAGATATTAGAAAATCAGTTGCATGAGCAACGATATCTTGATTTTGGAGAGACGCTTGAGGTTCTGTACAAGCCGCCATATGGCCTCAATCAATATAGTGCGGTTCTGCTGCTGTTGATTTTGGCCATTAACGAAGGGTATCATACAAAGCTTTCCGTTTCGGCGCAAAAGTATACTGTTTCCTCATGGAGCATTCAGGTGTTTGGGGAAACAAAAGTTGAATTAAAAACTTTTGCGCTTACAAAGCTGTCGGTGATCGACATTGCAGAGACTACCCAAAAGTATGTATCGCTGTTTAAACGTGTAGAAGATGTTTCGGACCTCGAAATTTTGCTATCATTAAAGTGTGAGCTAGATGACCTACAGCAGAGCGAGGAACTTCCTAAAGAATTGGAAATGCAGTATAAGCTAGCGGCTATCAAGCTTACCGCAGCTACCATGGCGGAATCTGCATACGACAAAAAATTAGGCGAGTTGCAAACAATATATAATACTGCGTTAGAAAACAAGAATTTGGGCTCTTTTATAACTGCTTACCAAAATGCATCTCTTATGACTTCTGTTATAAGTATGAATGGTTTTACGTTTGCGTTTTCTAATTTGCAGATTCAACCATTTAAGGAAATTCAAACTAAGTCTAAGAATTATTTAGATACAAATCTGTCTGAATGGCTTCCTACGCAACGCTGTCAAGCTGTCGCTGAAATGGACCGGTACGAGCACCGAATGAAAAAACTCATTCGTTCTTTGGAAGAAATGGGATATGTTTCAGAAGCTCGAACGGCACGAGGCATTTTAGAAAAGGAACTTGAAAGCAGCGCAAAGATTCAACGACGAACGAAACTAGTTAGCGAAACAACAACATTTCTGGAACACACGGATAATATTCGCACGACCAGTTCTTTGCAAACTTTGGATGAATTTCAGTCATTAGGGAAAAAGCTTATTGCAGAGTATGCGCAGTACCCAGCAGAAGAGTTTACGCTCCAACAGAAAAAATTGTTTAAGACTCTAGCTGGAAAAGTTTCTGACATTTCCAATATCATGGCATCTCGAAAGAAGGAAATGGATGAGATCTGGAATGATCTGTACGATTTGGAGTCGTTGTCGGATCTAAAAACAATCGGAAACAGAATAGGGGCTCTTTTGAATGCAGGGGTTCCCGCTAATGATCGTGATGACTTTGAGAGTTTGAGAAACTTCATTGATGGTTTTTGTACGGATGCGGATTTATTCTATCGGATGGATGACGATCGACACTTGTTACAGGAAACATATGACCAATACTGTAAAAAATATGAGACCTCTGATGCTGATGTGGACGTGAGGCCATTGTTAGATAAGATTTATTCAACGAGAGTCAATCAGTTGAATAATCTTGATAAACAATGGAAGAAAAAGTATCTGGAGCAAAATTTTCCAAGGTTGACTGTGGAACAGTTGAAAAACTGGAAAGAAGAAGTTGTACGGATGCCGGGATATCTGACTTCTGAAACCATTGCACAGATTGAATCAACGGCAGCCACAGTTAATGCACTATTGATTAGGAAGAAAGTTGATTATATTGTTTCGCTGATCAATGATCTTAATGCTGAAGAGCGAAAAGAGTTGCTAAAAAGTCTTTCTCAAAACTAAAATGGCGTTGCTACTATAAGGTGCAAAGCAAGCCGAAAAACAAATGTAGAACAGAGGCACTGAGTTGAACTTAGTGCCTCTGTTTTGTATATGTCTTATTTTACAAAACAATTATCTTTTATGTCTTGCTTTAAATAGAAAAAGACGATACAATAATGGAAAAGGAATCGTGTGCTAGTCAAATAAGGTGGTGAAAGCAATGGGGGAAGCAACAGTATATTGTGTCATGCACATGGAAAAGTGCGTGGCACAGGTGAGCACGGCTGGTGAATGCAAAGTTTTCCTTGAAGATTTCATGCCCTATGGTTTGGTGCTGAAAGAATCGAATGACTTTGATACTCGAATCAATAATGTAACCAATTTTTATTATTGGTGCGCATCCCGTATGCTAACGCTGGATCGTACCTACGCGAAAGAGATTCTGAATAGTATCGGCGCATCTCAAAGCGTTACGGATCGGGAACGTGCACAGATTGCGCTTTCGTACCATTGCCTGTCACTGCTGGATGTGTTCTGGGTAAAAGGAGAAAAAGAGAATATCCTGTTTGAGGATATCAATCTCTACACACACTCTTTAAGCAATGCTCTTGTGGATATTG
>ERZ1026846.883-NODE-883-length-21024-cov-35.500835_pt1 | contig 21024 bp, 13 predicted proteins | sample MGYA00380153_ERZ1026846 | MGnify/ENA primary metagenome ERZ1026846 (study PRJEB33269, sample SAMEA4719789) | human gut metagenome | biome: human-associated habitat; feature: organic feature; material: feces | place: Cameroon | collected 2013-10 ...
ATGACATCGGCTACCATTTCTACATCCGTAAGGATGGTACGATGACGCAGCACCGGATGCTACTGGAGGTGGGGGCGCATGCCCGACCTTATAATAGATGCTCTATCGGCATCTGCTATGAGGGTGGTCTTGATGAGCAAGGCAAGCCTTGCAATACCATGACCACTGAGCAGGAAACGAGACTCATTGATCTTTTCAGGAATCTTAAGATTCTCTTTCCGAAAGCGAAGATTGTGGGCCATCGGGATTTGCCTGGGACTACTCCAAAGGAGTGTCCGTGTTTGGATGCGGGCAGCTGGGCTGCTCGGCACCACCTTGATTAACTCTTATAACTCCTTCTGGTTGGTATTGCTAGCCTTCACTTTTTGCCATGGCTTCGCCGTCGTCCCCTGCAATAGTGGACGTAACCTGTGATTGCATATTTGCCTCTTTCATCATGCGAATCAAGTTCGTTTTTTTATGTCGTTGATCTGAATCTCGATATAAGAGACACAGAATCTCCTTGCAAAATTACGAAAATTGTTGGAAACTAGCAAATTATGGGTGTTAAAAAATTAATATCGTTCTACGAAAATCAACATTTTTTTACGCTTCTTTTCGTACATAATTTCCTAAGTCGTTGATTGAACGAAAGTTTTCGGCATTTCTGTATCTCTTATGTAGAGATTCAGAAAAATCGGTTCATTTTGGTTCATTTTACAAAATCCCTCTTTTTTATTCTTTTTTGTGGCTTATAGAGCTGCCAGTATTTTGGCGTTGGCATCATCTACTTCTGAGCTATTGATAGTAGTGTATGCTCTGCCGTGAAGCCATGCTGGGAGTTGGCTTCCTTCTGCAAGGTGGTGAGGTCGTAAAGGAGTGGTGCCTTCTCCATCTTTCGTTTGGTTGCAACCTTTGTGATGATGGCAGATACACCTGATACAATTGCTTCTAAACGAACAAAGGGGAACAACCAGTCTTTGGTCGTTCCCCTTTGTTCGTTGTATTCATTCTGATTGCATCACATGATTGTCAAAATGGCTTTGCACTCGGCAATTTGAAAGCGAGCTTTCATTGCACTCACTGGCATCGCTTTTTCCCATTAAAGAAGGTATTTTTTCGATTTCCTCCGTCTCCCTTTCCAAAGGGAGCTCCACATCCTAACCAAGCCTTCCCTTCTCAGAAAGGAAGGATGTAACCGCCCTACTCGGTGCTCAGAACCGCTACGCTCTAAGGTTGGCGGACCAAAGCGGTCTTCGCCAGGTTGTGCGGGATGGGACCGTCTGGGGCTGAGATGACGATTATAGCAGACAGAAAGGCTCAATCAGAAATCATTATTTTATCTACTTTCAATAGCATATTAATGATTGCTTGGAGATTGTTGGGGAGTTACCTCTACTTTATCTTTATTATCAATCTGTGTTGTACATTGCTGTGCAAAATTATTCTGCATCATATTAGCAAAGGTAACAGCCATATTGTTTTGATTCCTTACACTTAGATAAGCCTCCCAATCCCAGAACAGATAGGTATCCCATAATCCTAAATCTATTTCCTTTTTAAGTTGTTGCATCCGAGACAGGTTAGCATTTCCTGCTCCATCAAAATAGGTGTCTAAATTTGTATGATAACGGAATACGTATAATATATTTAATTCACCAGGAGTGAAAAGATTGGTAGCTAAGTCCGGATGGATTATCTGTTGAACATCCTTATCTAATCTACTCTTTGATAAATCTACATCTACGTATTTCTTTGCTACTGCACGAGTAGCATACAATCTGCTGTTTGACGAGAAATATTCATCTACATCAGAGAAGAACATCGTATCACAATTGCCTTTATTAATTTGTTCTGTCATCAAGAATAATGAATCCTTGGAGATCACTACATGTTCAAAACGTATGTGAGCTATATCGAAAACATTATCCACTGGCTTAACAACAGGAATGCCTAATTTACATAAAGCCACTAATACAGCACGCTTTTCCACCACATTTAACTCATTATTAAAGTCTGAGGCTGCAGTATCATAAGTCTGCCCATCCTTAGCATACTTCTTAAATACACGCAATCCTCTTATTGCAATTTTGCGTACCTTATTAGTCTTATGCAGCAAGAACAAATTTTGAAACCACGCACCCACAAATCCTCCTAGCAAAGCTGCAAGGATAGGTATCAATATATCAATCCAATCTGTATCCATAATAGTAACATATTAGCAATTCTTTAAAATGCATTCAAAATTATGCCAAAGATTTTTCTCTACAACTTCTACAGGTATAGACTTTAACTGAGCAAGTTTTACTATCACATCAGCCAAAGAATTACTATGTCTCACGTTAATACTTAAAAAAGGACTATCTGTTTCCAGTATCAACCTCTCTATAGGAATCATCTCCAATATTCTCCGAGCCTTTTGAGACATCAACATTCTAATATTAACAGAAAAATAACAACCTATTTCCAATGCCTCCTTCAATACTGTAAAATTGCCAGAATACCAATGTAGTATTGGCCTAAAACAAATTGGTCCTTGTTTTAATATCTCCACTACTTCTTTTTCTGCCTTTCTAGAATGTATTGAGAGAATTTTTGTCTCATCATACCTACATCGCTCAACCAATTCACAGAAAAAGGATATTTGCTCATTTCGGTATTTGTTATCAGTAAAATCTAATCCTAAATGAATACCCTTACCTAATATCTTCTGAACATCAACTTTATCCCAAAGAGTTTTTATTTTTTCCTTGGCTTTAGCCGATAACTTTTTATTATCATGCATTTTTTCCAATATGGTACCGCACAAGGCAGTTTTGGCATCTTCGTAACCTTCAAATAGCCAACCATTGAATTTAATACACATGATAGAATCATTTCCTTTCTCGTCCAAGCGAGTTTCTACCATTTTCATAAGGCTTGACTTACCGCTACCCCAATCACCATATAGACCGATACTAGATGGTGACAGTTCTTCATCAAGGACTATATTGACTACAGCATCAATGATATAGTCAAAGTTTAGATAATCAACTACTGTTTCTGAATCTTTCCACAAAGCCTTATTATTTCCTCCATATAAATATATCACCAATATAGTGTCACCACTTTATTAATAAGTAGTTACACCTATCAGTTTTTTGAAAAAAGTTATTAAAGAAAACTTTAAGTACCTCCCCACGCCTTCGGCGCAGGGAGGTGAGCGGTACGTTACTTACTCTTCTTACTTTTCTTTGTCTTCTTTGAAGGCTTGGCGGTTCCTATCTCGCCCTTTTCCTGCATGTGCTTGAGGAGACCTTCGAAGTCGCCATTCTCGAAAAAGACTTTCTCGTCTTCGGGAACACCGGTTACTTCTAGTGGTACAAAACCTAGGGTTTCATCATGTACCTGTACATTGCCTTCGACAATGGCTTTGGCTAATGATATACCCAGCTCCTTTCCTAATGGTAGGAAAGTACCTCGCTCCGCAGGAGACTCATGGTCTTCTATAGGATCGCATGGAGCATAACCGATTCGCTCGTCTGGACTCATAATGTAACACTCTACGTGGTTGCCGTCCCATATTGGGGTATCGAGGTTCCAAGAGAAGTTGTAGGTTACTCCTTCTGGAGTACGGACTTTCTTCTCTTTGGTGAAACCTGAATAGAGACGGACTCTGTTTCCCTTGCGAAGATTCGTATCGGGAAACTCATAGAGGCGGGCCTGACTATAAATCGGGAAGCCTTCTGCATTGTAGAGATAACGTACGAGCATGAGTCCTTCGAGGTCGCAACGTGCCGCTGCTTCCAATTCAACGTACTCATCCTGTTGGCCTCTGTTGTAAAGACCAGTGATTCTTAAATTAATCATAACTTGATTGAGTATTATAAAATTTAGAAGCAGTACGATTGTTTGGATTGTAAAGCGACAATCGTAAAACGCTTATTTTCTTTTGCTTATGATGGGCGGGGTAACCAGCCGTAATATTGTTCCTCATTGCAGTATCGCTCTGCACTAGTCGTCGCTCGAATGAGGATGTTATCTTATAAATATTGTTGCACAATATTTGCTAGTTCATCAGCGTAAGAGGATAATCTTATCATTTGAAAGATAAAAGGATAACCATCAGACATCAACCGTTCCATTAGATTAACTTTTTGTAAACAGGTATTGCTACCTTATCCATTTCTTCTTTCGAAACCTTAACAACTCCAGGAGTTGCATCGAAATAATCTACAGGATAACGATACTTGCCATTTGGCATCAAAACCTTAGTTACACGGCGGAAGAGAGAGATACCCTCTTCTGTAACTATCTTTGTTATCGTCTTATCAATGATCTTTCCCATAATTCTTTATTTTTTATTTCAATATCGCCTGCAAATATAAGGGTTTTCCGTGAAACTACCAAATTTTCAAAGGATTTTTTCTATCTTCTTTATTCATAGTTGTCTTAGTATTGTATTTTTTCGACTCCCCTGTCCCCCTCTTGCGAAGAGGGGGGGCCTTACCCTATACCCAAGCCCTAAATCCCTACCATAGGGATTAGGGATGTAACCGCCCTCCGGTGCTCAGAACCGCTACGCTCTAAGGTTGGCGGGGCATCAAAGCCCTCGCCATGGTTGTGCGGGATGGGACCGCTTTGCTATAACTTACTATAACATTTTACTCAGATAACTCATAGTTTTTTAATGCAACAAGTTCATTCTACAACTCAATCTTCTTCAACGACTTCGAGTAAATTTCTACTTATCGTAAGCGTTGCACCACTGATATACTTGATTTCGCTGCCGATGACGGCTTTCTTGCCATTATAGCTCTGTACGTATGCTTCCACACCTTTCATGCTACCTGACACCACTCGCACTTTGATACCTTTCTTCAAAGGAACAGGGGCAGCAGTGACAGGCTCTTCATCATTCTCAACAAAATATCGATAGTTGGCAATAACCTGGTCGGGAATTTGATATATTTTCCTTTGACCAGGCATCGTCAGCATCTTATAAACATCCGAACGGAAGCGGATATTGTCAAGTTGTCTCGGAGAAACATTGCAAAAGATGAAAGTGGAAAGAAATAGCTTTTCTTTCACTCTTCGCTTATTGGAACGCTTGTCTATACAAACTACTTTTACCTTGGGAATCCAGTAATCAAACCAAACATGATTGTGATTAAGATTGCTTCGTATAGAATCAGCTATTCTCGTTTCACAATTCACTCTCACTACAGCCACATACCATCCTGCATCAGCAGGTTTTTCAAGCCCTTCATTAGGCATTTGGGGAGTCAATTTCTTAGCGCTTTCTTCACTTTTTGCCACGGCTTCGCCGTCGTCCCCTGCAATAGTGGACGTAACCTGTGAGTGTATATTTGTTTCTTTCATCATGCGAATCAAGTTCGTTTTTTGATGTCGTTCATCTGAATCTCTACATAAGAGACACAGAAACTCTTTGCAAATATAAGATAATTGTTGGAAACTAGCAAATTATGCGTGTTAAAAAATTAATATCATTCTACGAAATTCTACATTTTTTTAGCATTCTTTTCGTACATAATCATCTAAGTCGTTGATTGAAAGAATGTTTTCCGATTTTCTGTATCTCTCATGTAAAGATTTGGAAAAAATGGTTCATTTTACAAAATCCTTCTTTTTATTCTTTTTTGCAGCTTATAGGACTGCCAGTATCTTGGCGTTGGCATCATCTACTTCTGAGCTTTTGATGGAATTGATAGGGGCACCTTCGTCTCTACCAAAGAAACAAAGATGCCCCTATATATAATAAGGTATCAGATAATGTGGGTATAAAAGGATTATTAAAAAATAAGTATTGTATACTATCTTACGGCTATCTTCTGACCCTTAGCCTGAGCCCAGGACTGGGTAGATGCCTTCACAATGTAAATGCCGGATGGAACACGGAGAATCATTCTCTGCTTATCAGGCAACTGATAACTGTGAACCATCTTGCCATCTATCGTAAAGGCCTGAACCTTGTCGAGCTTCTCACCACCCAAGGCAGTAACAACAATCATGCCGGCAGCTGGTGAGTAAACCTTCACTGGTGCATTCTGCTCTTCTGCCTCCATGCGGTCGATACCTGTTGTGGTACGGGTCTGGGTGAGGAAGTATCTTCCATGATCACCCGCCTTCACCTTCACAGCTTCGCCCTCATGAAGTTCGGTAAAGCTTGCCGATGCAGCATCGTAGAGATAAACAGGAGCTTCGAGCTTGCTTAGCCCCTTCAGGGTAAGTGAAACCTCTTCAGCCTGCTGACTCACGATGCCGAGCGGAATCCAGGACAACTCCGGAACCGTATTCACAGCCACCGCCTCGTTTCCGGCAACGGTATAAACCTGAGGAACATCCTTCAGGTTCTGATCATAGAGGAGCTCCACATCCTCCTGGTCATCATAGTCGGCAGAAGCCTCCGGACGCAAAGCGATGCGTGCCTTTGAGGTCTGACCTTTGGTTGTCTGGGTACCCACCTCAACAGTCTTCACGTAGTCGGATGCCATCAGCAGTCCAGGAGTGATGGTGCGGTCAAGATACATCGCAGAAGTAAATCTTACCTCTCTAATAGTAGCGCTAGCATTCTTCTTGACAAAGAACGACTGGGTAGGCTGGATAGCGTAGTTCTGTTTATCCAGTTCTGTACCGGAAATTGCCTTCACCTCACCATTCTCTACTATCCATATTGCCTTTTGCAAGTCCGTATTTGCCTCGAAGAACTTAGCCATCGAGATAGAGCAGGTATATGGATTCGCCACGAGATAGAATCCGCTGGTGTTATCTGTTCCCAAGATCTGGATTTTCTCTGCGAGATGCTTCTCATCGTTATTGAAAGCAACGAGCAGTTTGCCATGACCTTTAGCATCCTTCGCTACCTGAGTCTTGCTTGAAGAGGTGGTTGCTCCGTTATAATCCAAGTACTGATATTCTTTATCAGCCTTTGGCAAACGGAGGAGCGCATTCTTAGTCTTATCCTTTGGCAAGAGTGCATTACCCGCCTTGATAGAGAAACCACCGAAGGTTCCATCTGCGGCATCGGAATAGCTTTCATCCACCTTATTATATACATGGCTCCAGTAACCGAGATTCATATCAACATCACTAGGAGCTGTTCCATCCGGATAATGCGATGCAGAATAATCACCCTTAGGAGAGATTTCCTTCACATCACTCTTCATCCAAGCTCTCTGATAAACCGGATACTTGCTTCGGCTATACGCAGCAGTAGTACCATCAGCAGCCTTATCATCAAACTTGATATCCGTAAACGCCGGGGTTTCCTGTCGTCCATTACTTGCTGGCACATACATATCACCGGCGTAGATATATTGCAGAGGTGAAGCCATGGTGTACCACTTGTTAGGTACCAGCTCCTTCTCTACCCAAGCCTTGTCATAAACCAGATAGCACTGGTCGCGAAGCTCACCCTGAGGCTTGAAGTAAATCTGATGGCAGGTATTGCCATAGAACTTCTCGCACTTCAGATTACCAGCATCCAATCCCTTATCAGCAGCTGCTTCATTCCAGTAAGCCATGATGTCATACTGGATATACTTCGTAGCCTCATTACCCTTACCGTTAGTCAGCTTGGTAGCAATTTTATTGGTTTCACGATAAACGACATTACCGAGGTCAGGGAATGGCAAGCCATTCAAGTTGTCAATCGTTACCTTGGTAAACTTCATTGGCACATAGCTATTCAGCGTAGGAATATCCACCTTTGCTGTAATACCTGTTGCACTACCATAAGCCTTATAATCATGATAGTCATTATCATGCAATTCAGTAGAAGATGAGCGATGCCAGTTGGCATCATTGTTCCAGTTGGCATTCATTCCGCCATCCGCTGTAGGCGTCCAGGTAATAAACTCCGGTACAATCTTCACCTTGAGATAAGACTCGCCGGCACAGTTGGTAGTTGCCTCAGAAGCTTTTCTCTGCTCGAAGGCGAATCTGAGTTCATAATAATAGCCCTCGTGGAAATTCTCCAGTGCTGCATCAGAGAACTTGAGGTTGAGGGTAGCCTGAGTCGTTTTATCTATAGGAGGCAACTCTGTACTCTGCAATGTGGCAACCTGGGTATTCAGCATGGCAGTTGTCCATGACGGGTCATTTGTGGATGCCACCATTACCTTATCAGAAGTAAAGGCAGAAGTACCACTATCATCGACGAAGGTAAGTGGCGAAGTGATTGCTTTTCCATCACCCGTAGTAGCACTATGAAGAGGAATCTGCAGGAATCCTGTATTCTGCAACTTCTTCAGCTGTGGCAAACCGATGCGAAGCGATGCCGCATAACTGCCATCATTGAACGGATAATCCACATCGTTGAAACCGAAGTTAAGCTGTGGACCATCCTTCATCACTCGCAATGGGACGGGTATTGCACTTGTACACAGCAGATAGGTCTTTCCATTGAGCGGATATGGAATATAGCCATCTGCATTCGGAGTTCCTTCAGGCTTCATAAAGATATTATGAGTCACACCCAAAGGAAGCTTATCCTTGCTGATAGTGATTTCATTGCTGGCTGCTGCAGAAGGATCCACCTTATTAGCTTCACCAGTACCATCAATATACCAGATAAACTTAACACCATCCAATGTAATCTTACCACCTGTATTAGGGTCGGTTGTTGTCAACTGTCCCTTAATTGTAACAGAATAGGTTTCTGCTTCATCGCAAGGAATCTTATAATCCGTTACGACATTACCCTTGGCATCCGTAATGATTGGATTCTGGCTAACCATTTCAAACCAGTTACTATACAACGAGCAGACTTCAGCAGGTGAACCCCAGTTCGCTTTACCAGACTTTGGGTCCTCTGTAGCCACAGAAACGTAATACTTCTTACCCACAGTAAGAGGGAAATATTTATTGCTGATCACGATATAGGTTTCACCTTCACTATCTTGCTCAATCATATTAGTACCATCGATATAATACTTTTTACAGGTTTCCTCGGAATCGTATACATCTACAGTACCATAATCAGAACCTGTGACAGTAGATGAGTTACCAGCATCATCCGTTAAGGTATATGAATAAAATCCATCATCCTTTACTGAGTTACCGTCTTCATCTACAAATTTGAAATAGATCTTTGTATTTTTATGATTCAGGATGGCATTCAAAGTTTCATGTACGGCACGAATTTTCAGTTTGATGTTTCCTGTAGCGGCATTGCCACATGCCGGTCTGTCCTGAATCACCTGAACCTTAGCCGGCTCAATATAGATTCGGATATCATCTACGGCATAGTCGGCACCATCAGTACTTTTACAATAATTATCAATGACAACTCTAAAATCAGAATATTTCTCTACCTCAGATTCCTTCTGGATAATGATCTTACCATAAACCTGATACCAGATGCCTTTTTTAGGATCATCAACATTTGTCTTAAAATCACCCGAAGAGAATGAATGAAGCAGCTTCTGGCTTTTGATATTTCCTTCAGCATCATAATCTATACCATAGAGTTTAAACATAACCTGTGGAAGTACGCCAGTGTCATTGGTCATATCTGCAACATTAGCAGAAAAGGCCATCTGCATACCCGTACAGAGATCTGCCTTGAAATCAACCGCAGCTATCTGTCGGCTTTCGTTAGAAGCATCCACATAAAGGAAATGTCCGTATTGAGACCCATTCGTCATTTCGTATGTTCGATCATATAAGGTACCAATGTTCCACCATACATAACCATTGATACCTCCATCACCATTTCCAGAAATATCGGTAAGATTTGCTGTCTTATACAAGCCATAATCTCCATGAAGCGGAGAATGACCGATAGGATTTCTATAACCGGTAGCATCATAGTCTATCAAATCACGGTAAACGAAACTATAAGCACGGCGATCCCATCTTGAAGGCAAACGGTCCTGATTGTCGTCTGGAGTTTTTGGTGCAGACAATGTTTGTTCCTCATCGTCATCATCAAACGAAATTGGCTTAGTAGCCAAAGAGTAATGTTCATCAAGATAGGATATGGTTCTGTTATGATAGCCTTCATCTGTTATCTGCTTGTGAGTCATAGGATGGAAGTCCATAAAACGCACATCAAAGTTGGCTACAGGGCACATTTGTTCTCCTTGTTTCAAATAAGCAACCACATAAACAGGAATACCCTTACCAATAACAGGCTTATCGGCAGCAACAACAGACGAGCCGTCTAAATTAAGCCAACTGGCATCATTCAGTTTCGTAACCGTTAAATCAAGGAAACGACCCTCACCAGACAATTTGCAATACTTTGTTTTTGTAATGTCATAAACACGCCATTCAACAGAGCTTGTATACTTCTGAGCAGACACATAATTAGTCATATCAAAATCGGCATCAGTTATATCATTATTATATACAACTTTTTTCAAGCCATCAGATGTCATCGGATAAAATGAGTATCGTTCCACTTCATTCAACTGTAAACGCAAAGTTGTGACAGAATTATCATCTTTAAAACCGAATGTTACCTTTTTATTGTCTTCATAAGTATAATTTCCATCATCATGATTGCACAATGCAGCCATGATATCATCTGCCAACTTCTTCTTAGTAAGTATATGAAAGATGTAACGGATAGACAAAGTTGGTTCATGGAGCATATAAGTCTTTGACTCATCCATTCCATCAATATATCTACTTACATCACAGGCAATAGTCTCCCCCGCCCATGAATCAGTAACATGGGAAGTACTATAATTAACACCAATCAGCTGTTTAGTAGGATGATTTACTATATTATTTGCAAATAATCCCCAAGTTCCTTTCTTTTGTAATTTAGTTGTTGCATCAGCGGTTTGAAGATGATCAGATGCTTCATCCGTATCATAATTATACCAACGGAAATAACCACGTGGTTCAAGATCATTGCCTCCACTATCATATCTTTGAAAAGGCAATCTTAATTCAACCTGCTGATTAGTTTCTTTTCCATCAACATAGTAATAATACTCCCATTCATGAGTCTTCTGATAGGTATGACCATTCACCATATCCCAGTCTCCCCTCTTATTGGCGATACCCTCGTAATGTTTGAATGGGAGATCATTTGGAGAATAGAGGTTTACATTTATCTTGCTCTTGAAAGTTGATGGTTCTTTTGTAATGACACCATATTGCGCTTCATGGCCAGTGAGGTCATTAGTCAACAAGCAATATACTTGCATGTCTGAAGACCATGAATAACCGGAAGTTAACCCGAAAGTTACATTCAATCCTGTAGGCAACAAAGAAAAACCTTTTTTTGACAATAAAGTATAGTATTCTTTACCATCTGAAGTTTTGCGCAAAGCCAAAGCACTATTACTTGAAGTAGCACTCAGGATTTTGCCATCCTTATCTGCCAATACCCATCGCATATAGAAGTCGCTGACATCTTTCTTATCAGCAACGCCAAAATCAGAAAGGATATCAGGAACTATATCTTTCAGACTTACCTCAAGTTTCCCATCAGTATAGATTGCATCTACCTGATGAGTATGAGCAGCGTCTACATTATCGGCAGAAAGCACCAGAGAAGTTGCATCTACAGTTTCCTGCTTTACAAACTTAAAGGTATATTCACCATTAAGAGTTGGCTCTTGAAGAATATAATCAGTTCCATTATATGTTACCACCTTGGCATCACTATTGTCGTTATTTGCCCAAGTACACTTCAAGACATATTTCTCGACATCTGCTCCTTCCGGAAGTTTCGAGAAATCAAAAGACACAGTACGGGCTTCATCATCAGCAAAATCGGTTGCATTAAAGAAAATCAAATCAGAACCTTTTTCTAATGATGAAGAATTACTCAAGATATTTGTAATGGTAGTAACAGGAGTGGTAGCAGTTTCTGAATCAAACAACTGCCAACGCAAATACTTGGCTTTGAAATCAGGCAAAGTAACGCTGGTAGATGTCGCAGCTGTTGGGATGATAGAAGTGCTCTCTGCCTTTGAAAAGTCAGCAGAGTTACTGCCATACGTAACCTTAGAAGACATCAACCCATCTTCTGTATAAAGATCGAACTCCATCTTCTTGACGTCGGCAAGATTCTCTTTCTGGTATTCGAGATCAGGATTGTTAGAAAGGAGGAGAACGAGTTTTGTTTGATGGAGATTCTCACTATTAGAGTTTATTTTATACTGAAAAAGTTCCTCATAGACAGCTGATAAATAATTTTTTAAAGCTTCTGATTTATTATAATACACATAATTATTATCTTTTCTATGTCCTGCCCAATCATAACCCGCTATTTCGTGATTCAACGGACGGTCATTGTATATATTCCATCCATCGATATTAAGTTTAGAACCACCCCTATCAAAATAGAAGCATGCATAATTGTAATGATCCATGATATAATCACTCAGTTTTATCACGATAGGTGTTGTACCTGCAAAGTAGCCATCACTAGCCCATCCTTCCACTGGCATCAGAACCAATGAAAGGAGGAGGATGAGAGTACGATATATGTTTTTAATCTTATTCATAGCGATAGTATTTACGTGTATAATGTTTACGAGCAGCATAGCTGCTTAAATCCTTGGTGAAAAGTATCTTGCATGTAAGATACTTGTCCGTTTCGCCCGGTACTGGGACAGTAACCTTATAGAGTGCCTGCTTCTTGTCGGCTGCATCATCATTGAAGGTTCCTTCGAAATAGCCAGTGGTAGCATCCCATTTAGGAAGTATTTTAAACACCTTCTTGGCATTATCTTTGGCAGCTGTGGCATCAGCCATATCATCTTCCTGGATTAAATCCCACTTTACCTTGGAATAATCGATACCGGTTACCTCGGTGTTATCACTTGCCTTTACTACCTTTGGCTGGATGTGGAATTCCTCTTCAGGATAATAACAGGTATAGGAAAGCGTGGTTCCATTATCTGTTATGGATGGATAGAGACCGATGGCAGAGAAGGACTGAACATCAAACTTCAACTTGTAATCATCTAATGAGATTAGAAGAATGTGATGGTCGTTGCGCGCTATCGTTGTCCAATCCTGGAACAGGGCGTAACGCTTGACTCCTGCTGATGTATTCAGGTTGATGATGAAATACTTGGAAGTATTACCCGCCTTGCTTTCATTCACATAGAATGAAATCTCATTCTCTTCTGTATAATCTGATGTATTCGCTGCAATCGTCTTTGGTGAAGGCAACGTATATGTATAACTATCTGTTGCTGCCTGCTCTACCAGATTTGGGGAACATACCTCCTGACCCTTATCAGCATCGGTATGATTCGGCAGCAGTTTGATATTCTCCTTATCTCCATTCTTACTACTATTTTTTGTAATATCGCTGATGGTAATATCGTTGATTACCAAAGGAGTAGCACTTGGATTCTTAAACCGAAGTGTAACCTTTGCCAGCATTCTTACTACCCAAAGTTCTGTTTTATCAGGCTTACCGGAAGCTTCAATTTTTACTTCCTGCTTATTGCTCATTGGAATGCCTTTACAGTCTGCAGCATTCACATCGAAGCCATTACCATTCATCTTCCAGTTCTTGCTGTCGAAGTTTACAGGAGCATCTTTGGCAATGCCTAGTTCTGTAGCTGTAAGATTGGCGAAGGAATAAACCTGATAGGTTTTATCTTTGACAAGATTCTTGATAATGACATCATCCTGGATTCGTTTATCTGCCGATACATCCTTATTCTCTGCAAAAGAAACAACCTTGCCGTCTTTTACAAAGGCTACTACCCAGCTCTTCATGTTTTCCGCCTCTATGCCATTTTCCCATGACAACGTAGCTCTGGTTTCGGAAGAAGATGCTGTAGAAAGAGTCATGTGGACGGTAACCTTATCGCCAGAGTTATCGCCTCCAATGCCTCCCAATATAGGGTCAGCACTATCTGTGGAGCAAGCCGAAAAAAAGGCTAGCACCATCAGAATCAATGCCGTATGTATCGTTTTAATCGTTTTCATTTTCTCTGAAAGTTTAATTTGGAACTATACTTTCTGTTTATCTATTTGTCTTTACATTGTGGTCTCTTCATGAGTATAGGTTGCCCATTTTCTCACGTTGAGGGTTACCTTCAGTCCCTTACCGGTAATTTTATCGATACGAACGCAATAGATGTTATTGCGGACAATACCATAATGCATTTTATCATTAGTTGTACCATTACCCGTAGGGTCGCTATGGCGAATGACATAGGTATAAGCCTTGTCAGTACCAATAGCACCATCTTTAGGATGAGAAGAGCCACCGGCTTTTATCTCAGCATCTGTTGCAACCACCCAATCGCTTATATCATAATACTTACCCTTAAAAACAAGACCTGTTGCATATTGCTCATTATTATCGAAAGAAGTATTCTCTTTTACGTAATCCAAGATATAAAAGGCTGTCTCAGGATTGTATACCTTAGCACTACTAGTTGCCTTTGTTGATTTTGAAAACGTATGGGTCTTACCTGCATTATGAGTTTTATAGAAATCATCATAAGTATCTTTTGCCCAATACTCCACTGTATTCTTTGGATATCTATAAGATGCTTTACTCTTATCAGTAGATGTTGGATCTACCACATAATTAGTACTGTTTTTAGAAGCATCTTCCGTTTCCTTACCGAGGTATTGCAAATTAGTCAGTAAAGCATTCTGAGCCGTACGCTTAAAGACATATTCCTTAGAATCCATTATATTATAAGGACGAACATACTCTAGTACAAAGCCTCCAATAATATCTGTTCCGTGAGTGACATTATAGCAATACTTACAGTTAATACCTTCAGAATCTAACTGATAACGATTTACATGAGGCATTATATCTATTCTTGCAGCTAAACGCTCTATACTATGATTGATAATAAAAGGATCTTCCTCAGTACCGCTACCCTCTTTTATTTCCAGAGAGCTCTGATTATAAGAAGACATAACAAATGCAGAATAGCCATCTAAATCTCCACTTTCCAAATATTTAGCATCTGTTGCCCGTTCAAAAACATTAGTAATCAACTGGTCTCGTACCTCTGATAATTTACGACCACGATAATCAGATAAGTCACCAACATTAGCTATGACTAAAAAGCGGAGTTTTGTATCATTCAAATACTTTCGATCAATCTCTACTGATAATGTACGGAAGTATTTTGAGTCTGATGTTACAGTAGGGAAATAAATAACTTTTTCTATTCTAGTTTCACCATCTGTTAAATCAGCCTTATCTGAATGGAAGAAAAGAAGGGACATATTATGAACTTTTTGTTCGTAGATCTCTCCTTTTTTACCTCCATTTCCATTTTCTCCACCATTAGGATTCGGTTCAAAAGTAAAATCTTCAGCTCTTGTTGTTTCTGAGTCCTCACCAGCTACGTTTACAGAAACGGATAAAAACACTTTGCTATTATCATTCGCAATAGGCAAGTCGCTAGTGTTATCACTCGCACAGGATGCGAACGACATAACCAGCAAAAGGGCTAGCAATGAGTGGGTTATTATTTTCATCTTAAACATACACTTTCTTTTTTATATCGGCTTACTGAAAACCGGGTAGGACATGTTAATGGAGTTCTTCGAACTGGATGCGCTTGCTCCAACTCAGTACATTCACGCTGATGGTGATGTAGCAATATTTGAGCTTGCCACCCTGGATAAAGAACTGAAGTTTGTAATCGTAGGCACGGTCTAGGAATTCCTGTGCACTGTAACTGTACTCCTCGCTAGTGCGAAGACGGCTCAAGAGGTCTGGCAGGTCTACATTGACTACCGTATTTCCGGTCTCCTTGCTCTTAATCAGGAGTCGGCCATCCTGGTTGTAATCTTCGTGCTTCAGAATGCGGGAGGTCATAAAGTCAGCATGGGCTATCTTGCCCTGCTCGTCCTCATCTACCGTATTCCATGTAGCATGAGGGGTATAAATGAGTTTACGGCTCTCATCGAGAGAGTTATCCCAAAGGATGCGGGCATTATGGTCTTCGATGGTTATCGTGTAATCGTTGACATCCATATCCTGTGGAGAGTCAAGGTCACGAAGCGCCACATTGATCTTCTTGGTATCACGCACCAGAGGGATGGTTGCATAAGAAGGTTTTGAGGATGATACCTCTACTGCTTCCAGCAGTTTACCATGCCAGAGGGTATCGAGAGGAAGGCTGTTGTTGACAACCTCATCATACTCACCCTTGTTTTCATGATCGAGATTCACTTCCAGTTTCTGCATCTTATCTCCTGAAGCCGATGGAGCGGTACGAACGAACTTGGCACGACCTGAAGTTAACTGGTCGGCGTAAGCATTCTGTCCGGCAAGGGCAAGGAACTGATATTTACCTGGCTGCAGGTTCTCGACGTGCATCACATAATTTGGGTCTTTGAGAGGCGATGATAGCGCAGAATTCGTCTCGGTCTGTTGGGTTATATAGTTTCCGTTCTCGTCGAATACATACAGCGTTACCTGTCCAACATGGTCGTTGAACATGTCGGCACGCTGGAGGTTATAATCATACTTAAACTTCACATATACACCATTAGGACAATCGCTGTAATCCTGGTGCCACATATCGTGGCATGAGGTCGCGACGGTCAGGGTCATGGCAGCTGCCATGACACCCTTCAACCATTTGTTTATCTTCTGCGCTATCATATCGCTAATCAATTATTGTTTTCAAATTTTATCTTAAATGTATTTACATCTTAATGCAAAGTAGCACCCTGTGTACGCTTAGCCCATGAAAGGACGTTGATACGTACAGCAATATAAGACTCCAATTCATCATCAGTAGTTGGTGTAAGGTCAGGTCTTATAGGAGAACCTAATCCCTTAACACCTTCTACAGTAATATCATACCAGTTGTTACGGAGAACACCATAACGGCCAAGCCAGTTATTCTCTGCAGTTTTAGTACCATCAGGATAAATACTATTTTCTGATACACCAAGTTGATCTTTCGCCCATGGAGTCAATTCATCACCAAAATGCTTGATACGCACAGTATAATAAGACTCTCCATTCTGATAATAAGTAATAGTACCTATAGCTGCTTTAACATTATCTAAAGCAGGATAAGTTACTGTTGTTGGAGCAGTCAATTTTGAGTCTGCAACCTTAATATCAGTTACAGTAACAGCAGTAGGATTAGTCTTATCTAATGTTACCGTAATATCGGTTGTCTCAATTTTTTCACCAGCCTTACCATTGGTTTTCAACCAAGTTTCTTCCTCTGTAATGAACTTACCAGCAACCAAAGTCTTCAAATCATCCTCTGTATATAGAGTTGTCTGATCACCACCAAGAATATAGAAAGAAGTACCATCATTCAATTTTGCCTTAATTGTAGCTAATGTTGTCTGATTCTCTCTCTGCTTCTCAACGTTAAAAGTATTTTCAAAACAATACTGAGGATTTTCATCTCCATAAGTATTCTTGAAATCTGTAGCACGCTTCAAAACTGTACTAGCATCAGTATCATAATTCACATCCTTGGCAAAATAAGTACGATACAATCCTGGAGCAACTTCTGTATGTCCGACAAAGCGATAAGGTTTGGCTGTCACATTTTCATTAGCATAGTTCATCCATGAATTGAAACCATCTGTTGAACGAACCAAATATGTTGTCGGATTATAATTATCGATTGCCCAACCTGTTACTTCAAAAGGAACCTTAGTTGGAGTACCATTATCTGCTTTATCAACAGTTGCCTTTTGAAGAGTTACCTTTGCGACACCGCGTTCAACATAAACTTCTGCAGGATTACCAGTCTGAGCAGCTAATTCTGAATCATAGATTTTACCTGTCAAATCAGTCAATGTGGTAACTTTTGTACCTGTAGCTGGAGCTGTAGCACCACCAATGCTGCTAGCTAATGGAGCATTAGCCATATAGAAGCCCTCTTTTGTAAAGTCCTTGCCGTCTGTTGCATTAGCTTTTTCCAAGAAATCTTTGAAAGTTCCAGTAAATTTTGTTCTATTAACAGTCAAAGAGTTATCAGAATCATCAACAGTAAAGATACCATTCTTGTTAAGAATCACCAAAGCCTTAGCTTTGTTAATTGACTTTGTAACCTTCTGCACAATCTTCCTTGACTGAGTAGTAATGTTATCATCTGAAGGTGCAAGATTTTTCCAAGGTTCTGTACTCAACTTATAAGCAGCTACAAATGTCGCACTATTTTCATCAGCACCATCGAACAAAAGAAGAGTAGCATCTTTCACAGCATACTCTTTAGCCAAACCATCTTTAAACTGGTCATTGCTAGAATCAAAAGCACGTGAACTACTACCAGACAGACTAGGCATATTAATAGTAAACGCTACATAGCCATCACCACTCTGATTAGAACCAGTGTTGTTACCTCCACCATTCAGATCATCACTACTAGAACAAGAACCGAGCATCAGCCCCGCTAATGCAACGGAAAATAATAAAGTTTTCTTCATCTTGTAAGTTATTATTGTTGTTATTAATATTTTATATCTTTACTTATAACCGCTCTTAAAAAACAAATTATGTTACATTTTTATATATTTGGTTTACAATTCATCTAACACGTTATATTTGAGTCATTTTCTGAAGTTGTACTTAGAAAAGTTTTGCCTGATTCAGGAGCCTGTCCCAAGCCAGGACAGTGCCCTGGCTCTAAGGAATAGCTATCTAATCCTAAACAGACAGTATGTATAACTTTATAGATTCTGTAAATTTTCTTTTGCAGAAGCGACACCAGCCTTGGCAGCCTGCTCCAGGTAATAACGAGCTTGCTTCTCGTTACCCTTCAGTATCTCATAAACACCTCGGGCATTCTGGGCTTCGGCACAGGTTCCTGCCTTGTCGAGATATTGTTTCGCACCATCAGCATCACCGGCATTCAAACGGGTAATGGCTGCATTCAGATTCGCGGTCTCGTTCTCAGGGAACATGCGGACAGCTACTTCCATCACGTCATTAAACTCCTTGCTGCCTGGCTCGTAAGTCTGGGCTACCAGGAACATCTCCTCCTGACTCAACTGCTGTGGCTTGGTCTTGATAATCTCCTGTGCCTCTTCCACATCGAAAGGTTTCACCTTATAAGTAATGTGGTAGTCGGAATGACGGAGTGCCGGATACCAGGTGTCGAGCATAAAGCGATACTGTGAAGGATACTGCTTCTTAATCTTCAACTCGCGGGCATCAGGATTCAGACTCTTATCATCAATAATCGCCAAAATGGCACTCTTATGCTCCAGGTTGCTACCTTTAATATAAGCTATTAGTCCATCCCAATCCTCTGGTGTAGAAGAAACCGTGAAGAGATTGTTTGGCAACTTCACCATCCGGCGGACATACTCGGCCAGCGTCTTGGCACGGTTCTTTGCCAGATAATCATTGTGGGTGTAAGGACTCTCAGGTGATGCATAACCATGAATGTTGATGCCACTCACCTCGAGGTTCCTGTCTTCCTTCAAGGCATTGATGGTACGGATAATGCTATCCAACTGTTCCGGATTGCGGCGGTAATCAGGATGCAGCTCTATACGGTCTACAGGGAAATCGATATAAGCACGCTTATCCAGATGACGGACCTTGATTGCCTCTACCTCCGGACGGACGAAGGTAGCGACCGGCTGGCGACGGCGAGTGATGGTAAAATCAGTACCATCCTGCAGATCACCACAACCGCAGAGGTCTTCGTGAATATCCAAATCGTAATTTCTTTCTTTAGAAGACAGAGGAACAGATGCCAGATACTTCACAGTCTGCTGCTTCTTATTGTTTCGCTTCACCACCAATGCCTCAGGTGAAAGTTGCAACTGTTTCTTTCCCACTCCACGGTCATACATAATCTGCTGTCTTCTGCCGTTGATAACAATCTCCGGCATCTTGAGCAGCTCACCCTTATGCTTGATCATCGGAGTATAGACAAGCTGGTTGTTGGTAGGGAGATCCAGGGAATCGAGATTCAAATCCATCGCAACCGTAACCCGGTCATTGTGATGAGACATCTGTACATTAGATACCTGAATCTTATCGGCAGCCAACTTGAGACTCTTGCAATCCTGGGCTGCAAGAGGCATAGCCATCAAAAGAGAGCTGAATAATAATATGTAGTTCTTAAAATCTTTCATACTCATAGATTATGTTTAATGAGTTACAACATATAAATAAGAGAAATGGCTGCCTTGGTAGGACCCACGTAGTTGTCATGAGATGACTTCTCCTTCTCGCCACAGGCACCGCACTTGAACTTGTCGTACTGGATATAATCATATCCGAAACCTACAGAGGTTTCCAGGTTCCAGTGCTTGGAAAGAGGCCATTGATAACCAGCGGTCACACCACCACCTACATACCATCCTTCATAGCGATGGTCGCGTAGAGATTTGAAAATGCCAAGGGGTAACTTCACTCCTCCTGCATTAAACTGTCCGCCCATGGCATGAACACCCAAGAACCAGCCATTGAAGCTCTGACAGAACCAGTAACGGTATTCTGGTTGCAAAAGCCAATGACGAAGGCTTGACTGGTCGCCACCGGACTGTTTCCAAGGATTGAAGCCAAAGAATACCTGAGCGGTATGCTTCTTGCCTAAGGCAGTCTCGACACCGAGATTAGGAGTTGTAGTAGCCCAATATAAGAGGTTGGACTTAACTCCCGTGTTTTGCGCATAATTAGCTAGCGATACCAATATGAGTAACACTGAAGCTAAAATCAATCGTTTCACCATCTATTAAAGAGTTTAGTTTATTCTAATTTTTTGTTACGTTTATATTATATAAATAGGTAATTATAAAATTAACCGTTTACATGATAGTTCGCAATTTCTAGTGGCAAAGATAATAAAAAAAGTAAATATGGGGGGGTGTTTTTTGTAACTTTTTTGCGTTATGAAACATTTTAATACGTTATTTTTCTGATTTTTTAAATGAAAACCCACAATTTGGCATCATTTTATACACCTGATAAAGGTAAAAAGGTAAAAAGGAGATTTAAAGGTAAAAAAGTAAAAAGGTAAAAAAGTAAAAGAAGCTGCGTCCATCTGTGAAATCCTAGACCGAACAGGTCAAAAATCTGCGTGCATTTGTGCAATCTGTGGGAAAAAGAAAAAGCAGCAAAGAAAAATCTGCGTCATCTGCGAATTG
>ERZ1026846.889-NODE-889-length-20907-cov-9.679359_pt1 | contig 20907 bp, 20 predicted proteins | sample MGYA00380153_ERZ1026846 | MGnify/ENA primary metagenome ERZ1026846 (study PRJEB33269, sample SAMEA4719789) | human gut metagenome | biome: human-associated habitat; feature: organic feature; material: feces | place: Cameroon | collected 2013-10 ...
TCTGGTCTCGTGGGCTCGGAGATGTGTATAAGAGACAGTGTTATAGTGTAGTAACAATATTGTAACAATTAGGAGGAAGTATGTTAAAGAAAGGTAAGGTGTGGGGCAGGAAGCTTGTTGCAGGAATCATGATGGCAGCAATTGTATTGGGGAATACAGCTGTAGCAACAGAGGCTTCGACTAAGGACGCAGGTAAGACAGTTGCCGTCGTTCAGGAAGATAATTATCGCAAGACTTTGTGCAAGGATTTCCTTGGAAAAAGTTACGGAAGTGTTATAGATGGCATTCGTTGTGATTGTAGCGGTTATACAAGAGCTGCGTTAAATCGATTAGAGAGCAAAGGCAAAACCGGTACTGCATTAAAAAATGTACAGGTTGGTGCGACAAGTTCACGTGATTGGGTAAGTGGATCAACGATTACATATACAACCGGCGTCTTGGAAGACGATGAGATCACATGGGCAAAGCAGACAAAGCTTTCGATCGGAAAGAAACGTTCAGGTGCATTGGATCTGTCGGATTTAGAACTTGGTGATGTTGTAGTATATGGTCGTGGAAATTCGACAACCCACGTTGCAGTATATTTTGGTAAGTTTTCATCCATCAATGACGTAAAAGACTATCTCGAGGATCTTGGTCTCTATGATGAGGGAACTTTAAAGAAGGCAAGCGGAAATAAGATTCAGTGCAAAGGAAAGACTGTAATTCGCCAATATGGAAGCAGTTCTTATTGGAGAATCCATTCAACAAACAGTGGGATTATGATCGACAATGATATCGCAGGGACAAGCCCATATACCTCTTCTTTCGGAAGTTGGAAGTGGACATTCTCTTCAGGAATTGATGTAATTGAGTAGAAAATAAGATGCATGTAGACCTTCTGCAATTTTGAATAAAGTTGTGGAAGGTTTTTTGTTGCAAAAGTATAGAATATCCAAGACAATGTGTTGACAAAACGGTCTAACGATTGTAGAATACAAATAGAAAGTCTAATGGCATTAGACCGAAGGAGGGAAGCATACGATGGAAGAATTGAGACTTGGTGTAGTGGAATCCCAATTTGCGGATATTATATGGAATGAGGAGCCTGTTTCATCCGGTGAACTGGTCAAAGTGTGCGAAAAGGAGCTGGGATGGAAGAAATCCACAACGTATACCATGTTAAAACGTCTGTGTGAGCGTGGCATTTTTCAGAATGAGAAGGGAACCGTTACAGCACTCATGACGAAAGCGGAGTTTTCCGCAGCACAGAGCGAGAAATTTGTGGAGGATACGTTTGAGGGATCGCTCCCGGCATTTTTCGCGGCATTTACGACAAGAAAGAAACTGAGTAAGCAAGAGATCGAGGAGATCCGACAGATGATCGATTCTTATGGAGAGGAGCAGTGACGATGGAGGGAATCTTTGTAAAGCTACTGAATATGAGCATTTCAGCATCGGTTTTAATTCTGATCGCGGTACTTCTTCGGGGATTGCTGCGAAGATCACCGAAGTGGATACACTGTCTGTTATGGGGGCTGGTTGCGGTAAGACTGGTATGCCCGTTTTCGATTGAGAGTAGGTTTAGTCTGGCACCGCAGATGAATTTTGTTGAGGTGAAGCTTGGAATGCAGGGGGAAGATGGACGGTATTTGAACTTTGCTACTGGCGCGAACAAGGCATTGAATGATAACTTGGACGATGCACAGAACCGAAATCTTGCGCATGGAGGAAATGCAGATGGTCAGAATACTTGGAAGAAAGCTGGAAATACGATCGACAGCGATGCGAATGAAGCATCGCTAAGTGCAGCGGCAAAGAGAATAAACAACGACTCATCCGAATGGAAATATATGGGGATTCTCAGTTGGACATGGTTTGTCGGTGTTGTCCTGCTGCTGGGATATGCGGCAATCAGTTATCTGCGTTTCCGAAAGAAAGTGCAGGCATCCGTTCGGCTTCGGGACGGCATCTATGTGTGTGACAATATCCGCACGCCTTTTATTCTGGGAGTAATCCGGCCTGGGATCTATCTTCCGTCCGATATGGATGAAGTACAGACGGACAATGTCATTGCACACGAGAGAGCGCATCTGAGCCGGTTGGATCAGGTGTGGAAACCGCTTGGTTATTGTCTGCTTGCGGTATACTGGTTCAATCCGCTTTGCTGGCTTGCCTACGTTTTATTCTGTCGTGATATGGAACTGGCGTGTGATGAGAAAGTCATCCGGGATATGGATACCGAAGACAAAAAGGTTTACTCGCGCGTGCTGCTTTCGTTCAGCGATCCATCGCATCGGATTGCTGCCGGTCCACTGGCGTTCGGCGAAATCGGAGTAAAGAAGAGGATTCAGTCGGTTCTTAATTATCGAAAGCCGGCATTCTGGATGGTTGGGCTTGCAATCCTTGCGCTTGTTGTGACTTCGCTATGTTTTCTGACAAATCCGAAGGAAGCAAATGATCCTGCACAAACGATAGGAACCGCAGAATATCAGCTGCCCGATGGATTGGAGGCTGAGAATGCCGATGATCTCACGATTTTTACACCGAATGCATATAAAGTCGGTTCGGAGGCAAGCTGTGCGGATGATAGGATTTCCGCGGGATATATTCAGAAATTCAATACGACCGATGATTGGGGCACGATGAAAGACGGGAAGATTGAACAGGTATACTCCGATAATCATTCTACAGTAGAAGATTACGGATCGATCGATGGCTTGTGTGCTCCGGGGTATCTGGTGAAAGTTGATTATGATCTGTATTCGGCAGCTGCATTGGAAAAAGAAAAAAGCAAAGGAACGGATATATCGGAGATTGATACGACGGGACAGTATTGGCTGCTTTATTTGGTGAGAGAAAATGAAGAAACAGGATATATTCTGGCGTTGAATACTAAGAACTACACGAAAGAAGATATGCTCGCGTGGGCGCAGAGTTTTCAATTTTAGAGAATTGATGGCAGGCAGGTTGAAAGACCTGCCTGAATTTATTATGTAAATAAAAATAGACAAATAAGCCCATTTTGTATAATATTATTGACATAAGGACAAAAAGAAAGATGGGATAAAACGTTATGAGAATGAGTGATTTACTTCGGTTGGGCAAAAATGCAATGCTTTTTGCGGCAGGAATCGTTATTGTAATCGGCATTTTGTGGTTTGTGGGCTATCGTGTGATCTACCGGAAATGTCTGCATGGAAAGAAAAACATTAAGGTTCCGCAGCTGATCTGGGCGGCGGCAATGATTGTCTACCTGTTTGTCGTGCTGTATGCGACATTGGTGCGCGGCGGATATTATGCGGGGCGGTCCAATCTTGTACCGCTGTCCTCGTACCGGCAGGCGTGGTATCAGTTCAATGTGACGGAATGGCGCAATCTGATCCTGAACATCTGCATGTTTGTGCCACTCGGTATTCTGCTTCCGATGGGGATAAGATTTTTTCGCAAGGCATACCGCACTTATCTGGCAGGATTTCTGATGTCGGTGGCAATCGAATCGGTGCAGCTTGTAGCGAAGCGTGGTGTGTTTGAGACGGATGATATCATAAACAATACGGTTGGAGGCATTGTCGGATTCGGGCTGTTTTATCTCGGAGCATGGATCGTGGATCGCTTTCGCAGGATGAAGCATTATGATTTGAAAAAGGCGTTATTGTGTCAGATTCCACTTGTGGCAGCTGTGGCTGTATTCTGTACGGTTTTTGCGGTGTATGATCATCAGGAACTGGGAAATCTGCCGTGTGACGATGTAACGGCACATCATATACCGGAAGTGACGCTGGCAGATGGAGTGCAGTTATCCGATGATGCAGCGTCACCTATGATCTATAAGATGAAGATTTACACTAAGGAAGAGACGCATGCGTTGGCGCAGGAATTTTTTGCAAAATACGGATTGGATATCGATGAAACGCGAAACGATCTGTATAATGACACGGCGGTTTATTATAGTGAGGACGGAGCGCTGGATCTGTGGATCGATTATTGCGGCGGAACTTATCAGCTGATGGATTTTGATAAAAGTCATCCACAGGATGGCAGTGTGTGCGAGTACTTAAAGGATGCGGATGAGGCTACGGTTCGTCAGTATCTGGAGAATGCAGGAATTGCAGTCCCGGAGAATGCGGTATTTGCCCGATTGGAAAATGATCAGTATCGATTCGATCTGGATGGGGATGTGATAGAGGATCAGTATCTTCATGGTTCTCTTAGGTGCAGCTTCACACAGGCGGGGGATATCGTTCAGCTGGACAATCAGTTTATTGCCTGTGATCCGTACCGGGAGACGGACGTTCGATCCGAGCAGGAAGCATATGAAACGCTTTGCACCGGAAAATTCCGGAGTTACGATTGGCAGGACACGGACAAGATGGAGGTAACCGGTGTCCGGGCATCCTACAGCGCCGATTCAAAGGGCTTCTATCGGCCGGTGTATGTGTTTATGGTGCGGACCGATGCGACAGATGGTTTAGAGATCGCAATCTCATGTGAAAAATAGAAAAATACTTGACTCTCACCCTGGTTCATCCTTTATAGTTCAGGCAAAAGGAGGATCAGGGTGATGTTGCGTAAAAAGCAGATTGCATCTTATATCGATGCAAACTTTGGAAAATCGCCGCTTGATGGCGGCATGTATTACGATGGAACCGGACGGATGAAACTGATTCGGGAATATCACGAAATGAGAGAGTGTGAATCGGAGGTGGATGCGATCACCTGGGAGGATCTGGAGATGGACCGCATTTTTCTGACAGTGAATCACACAAATTGTTTCGCGGGAGAACAGGTTCTGTATGACCGGCTGCATCAAACGGATTCGCTAAGCGATGCGGATGAGGCGGAAAAATATGAGCAGCAGTTGGAAGCGTGGATGTCGCACCCGAAGGAGCGCTTGCAGATTGAGGAAAAATTGTATGAGATCGGAAAGTTTGAAAATGATTATCTGTTTGTTTCGCTGATCGAGGATGTGAAGAATTGGAAACTGGATAATTTATGGTTTCTGCGTCTGATGCAGGTTCTGTTGGCAATCTGTTTGTTTGGGACGATCGTTTGGCAAAGTCAGGTGTGCGGGGTGGGACTTACGATTGTCATTACGATCAATCTGATGATCTATCTGCGCACCAAGAACCGGTACGAAGTGTTTTTCTCCGGGTTGGGATGCCTGAAAAAATTGTATGATTTTGCAGAATGGATCACGGGCGGAAAAGCAGAGATGTGCACGTGGGTCGATAAGCAGCAGGCGATGGAAGCGGTAAACCGGACGAGAAAACTTGTCCGAAAAATCATGCCTTTTGGCATCCGGAAACAAGGTGTAAACAACGGCGAACTGTCGGCGATCCTTGCGGATTATCTGTGGGGGATCACACTCATGGACTGCGCGGCACTCAACCATATGGTGCAGCTGATCGCGGAGCAGAAGCAGGCAGTTCGCACTCTGTACAAATTTGCGGGAGAGACGGATGCGCAGATTGCAGTTGCATCTTACCGGAAAAGTCGCACCATATGGTGCAGACCGGAGGCGGAACATGGTAGAATAGCAGCAAGAGGACTGGTGCATCCGCTACTCAAGAATGCGGTCGGAAATGATTTTATTTTGGAGGATCGCGCAATCCTTACCGGGGCGAATGTGTCCGGCAAGTCTACGTTTATGAAAGCAGTGGCGATCAACGTGATTCTCGCGCAGACGATCCACACTTGTACGGCGGAGATGTTTGGCGTAGAGAATGTGCGTGTGATGACCTGCATGTCACTGCGTGACGATGTGGAATCGGGAGAAAGCTATTATTTTCGGGAGGCAAAGTATTTGCGCCGGATCGTAGAGCAGATGAAAAAGGGCAGAGTATTTTGTGTGATCGATGAGATCTTTAAGGGAACAAATACCACGGAGCGAATCGCAGCATCAAAAGCGGTGCTCGAATATCTGGCGCGGACAGACGGATTTGTTCTGGTTGCCACGCATGACCGGGAGATTGTGGATCAGGCTTTTTACCATAAGTACTATTTTGACAGCAAGGTGATGGAACACGATATCGTGTTTGACTATAAGATCAGGGAAGGAATCGGCGGGAAATCCAACGCGATCGCATTGTTGGAATTGCTGGGATACCCGCGTGAGATTGTGCAGAAAGCAAGGGAATATGCAATATGAGAATCGGAGAGGTTGCCCAGAGAACCGGGCTTAGCATCAGTAATATTCGTTTTTATGAGAAAAAGGGTTTGATCGGGCCAGACCGCAACGCGCAGAATCGTTACCGTGAATATGGAGAAGAGGATGTGCGGCGGTTGGAGGAGATCATATTATACCGCAAGATGGATTTTACAATTGAAACGATCGCGGATCTGCTGGAGCATAAGACGGATGTGCAGCAGGCGATGGAAGCGCAGATCGATCAGCTTGAGGAACAAAAGCAGAAGCTTCAGGGCTCGATTGATCTCTGCCGGAAAATTGTTTCGGATCAGGCGTATGAGAATCTGGATGTCGCGTATTATATGAATTATGTGAAGGCGGAAGAAGCGGAAGGAAAGAAGTTTGCGGACATTGGAGCTTTGCTAGAGGATTTTTCTGAATGTACCAGGCTGGAACCGCTGCTAAATGATATGGGAAGATACCAGCTGTTTGCAGATCACCGTGTGAAATCTGTGGTCCGGATCGTGTGGTTTGTTTATTTGCTCGCATTTCCGGTAGTGGAGATCGGATTGACGTGTGCCGGTGTCTGTGAATGGAGTGCTGCGAGGGTAATTTTCTTTGGCTTTTGGCTGGCGATGCTGGTCAGCACATTTGTGGAATATAGGAAAGAGAAAGGATGAAAGAATTGTGAACTTTCATCTTTTCTTTTTTCAACTAATTGCGACCAAACATAGTAAAAATCGTACATAATATATAGGAAGAGTGGTGAAATGGAAAGGGGAAAAATATGAATGATATTATGATTATAGATTTATATTATTCACGTAATGAACAAGCTATAAAAGAAACAGATATAAAATATGGGAAATTGTGTTTTAATCTTGCCGATAATATATTGCGCAATCATCAAGATTCGGAAGAATGTGTAAACGATACTTATCTAGGTGTTTGGAATACGATTCCACCAACTCGTCCTAAGAATTTTGCAGCTTTTCTGTGTAAAATCGTTCGTAATTTATCTATAAAACGATTGGAACTTAATTTGGCAAAAAAGCGGATGAAAAACCAGATAGATGCATTTGATGAATTACATAATATTTTACCAGACACTTCGGTAATCGAGCAATATGAATATGAAGAGTTAGGAAAAATGATTAGTGTTTTTTTGAGTGAGGAGAAGAAAAGTGTGAGAAACGTCTTTATTCGGAGATATTTTTTCATGGATTCGATACACGATATTGCAGATAAATATTCATATTCGGAAAGTAAAGTAAAAACCATGTTATATCATACGAGAAAAAAATTAAAAGTTTTTTTGGAAAGGGAGGGGGTGCAAATATGAGTGTATGTAGACTTGCAATCGCGATGAATTATATTGATGATTCGCTTGTGGAAGAAGCAATTGAGTATGAAGTACACAATAATAAAAAACAATTTCACAAATGGAAAATAGTTAAAGGGGCGGTGGCGTGTTTTGTGATTGTTCTTGTTTTTACCTTAATTGGAATTAATTCTAAAGTGGCATCAAATTATGGGTTATTTCCGGGACATTTTCATTACAGAGATCAGATTTATGAGTTTCATGGAGAGGTGAAATATTCTCTTCCGAAAGATTTTCGGTATGTGGGTGAGGTAAGAAAGACGGAACAAGATGCTGAACAGAAAGATCCAGAGGATTTTGTGGGAAATATAGATGGATATGTATATATGAGTGATCAGGATTCTTCTATGGCATACTTTAGGTGGAGAAATTGGGATGAAGCAACAGATGGGAAGGAGCCATATTTGGTTTTATATGTATTAGAGGATAAATGATATGTTGCATCGTGTGTATTTTGGCAGTTCCACCCATGGTGCAGGCGGCAGATCATGCGAATGAAAAACGATGGTGCCGATCCCGTAAAATATGTGATAGAATAGCGTTATACAAAGAACAGTGGGGGGATATTAGAATGACAAAACGATTGATTGACTGTAGTGCGCGCGAGCTTGCGGCATACAATAAGGAACAGAAACTTGAGGCAATCGCCGGGAGCGAGGGACGTGTGATGGCGGCGGAGACGATCGGAACGGTGACACCGATGCTCGTAAATATTACGAACGCAGAGTTTGTGGCATCGCTGGGCGCGGATCTGATCATGCTCAACATTTTTGATGTGGATCATCCGGTGATCGGAGGGCTTCCGGAGGTTGATCCGGCGGATGCGATTCGTGAGGTGAAGCGCCTGACCGGAAGAATGGTTGCCATCAATCTGGAGCCGGCGGCAATCTCCGAAGATATTGAAAAGGATCCGGTGTGGAGTCTGACCGAGGGACGCCGCGCGACAGTGGAGAATGCGAAGAAGGCGGCAGACATGGGCGTTGATATGATCATTTTGACCGGAAATCCGGGAATTGGCGTGAGTAACCATGCGATCGTGCATGCACTTAACGAGTTAAAGGCAGCGGTGGGGGATCGCGTGATCCTGACTGCCGGGAAAATGCATGCAGCCGGAGTGATCTCCGAGGGTGGCGAAAACATTCTGACGGAAAATGATGTGGATGCGTTTATCGATGCGGGAGCAGACATCCTGCTGCTTCCGGCACCGGGAACCGTTCCGGGGATCACGATGGAATATGCGCATAAGCTGATCGCGCGTGCACATGCCGAAGGTGCACTTGCCATGACGACGATCGGAACCTCGCAGGAAGGCGCGGATGAGGCAACGATCCGCGAGATCGCGCTCATGTGCAAGATGGCAGGAGCCGATATCCATCATATCGGTGACAGCGGCTACATGGGTATGGCGATTCCGGATAACATCACTGCATATAGTATTGCGATCCGCGGAAAACGCCACACTTACCGGAGGATGGCGATGTCGCTGCTCCGCTAGCTACGCTGAGGATTTTTGGCATGTGCTATCGGGAAAATAGGCAAGTAATATGGTTTAGTTAATTTAAAAACGCTATACTAGTATATCTGTGCATAAACAAAGGATTCGGGTGCATCAGCATCCGAATCCTTTGTTGCGTTCCGGTTTATTCGTTTATGTTGTTCTCGCGCATGTATACTCCGATTTTTTTGTCACATGCCAGAATATGGTTGGTCAGCCAGCTGAGCAGAAAATCAATCAATTCAAGCAGATAGTCCTGCTGGTTGTCATCCAGACTCTCAAGCTCAGACAGATCAATCTCGACAAGACGTGCCACAAACGCAGAATGTGCGCGTTTCTGTGCTGCAATCTCCGGATAATGAATGCGTTCCATTAAAGCCTCCTCATCACCAAAATGAAACTCGGTGTATTCGCGAAGCTCCGTGAGAAGCCGCATAATCTCGTCATATTTGTCATGCAGAAGTTCTTCATGGATGAGATCGTTTGTATCGTGGATAATTTCAAATAGGCGTTTGTGCTCATTATCAACCAGATCGATTCCGGTCTTGAATGCATCCGTGAAAGCAAACGGATCATTTGTCTTGGCTTCGACAGGTGGCATTTTGCCAATCATCGTATCGCTACATAAAATATGATTTAAAAGCCAATGTCCCAGATAATTCAAAAGCTCATGGAGAGAAGCACGCGCAGCATCTTCGGAAGATGTGTCTAATGCAAAGGTATTTACCTTTGTCGTGAAAGCAGCATGCTGGGATTTCTGAAGCGAAAGCTCAGGATCGTTCGTGCGCTCCATGTAGGCTTCTTCATGTGCAAAATGCGTTGCAGCATAATCTTTGAGTCCTGCAACAAGATTGTTTGCGATCGGTGCGACATCGTTCGTCTCATTTGCCAACATAATCGCCTCGTTGAGCATCTGGAACAAGCGGCGGTGCTCCGCATCAATTTCATCAATATGGGTCAGACAGTCGTCTGTAAATTCGTATTTCATCATAAGTATCCTCCAAATACATTTATGTACGCTCGAAATTTTTGTTTGGGAGATTCTAGCATAGCATATTTTAACTGTAACAGTTATCTCATTATAACATAAAATATCAATACAGGGGATAAATTCTATGGTAAAATGGTTTATAATTTTGATCATAAAAGGGTACTTGAAAATCCAAGTACCCTCATGTATAATCTACTTAGGAAATGAATCGGATATGACTCCGATTTGCCCTCGGTAAATACTTATTTTGAAATAGCATCTACTTTTGGTCGAGTGGGATGCTATTTCTTTTTGCTAATATGATTGTCTATGTAAGACAGCGCCGCAAAGATTACAAGCAACAATGTTAAAACGTTGAAAAGAGATGATTAGATGAAACACACGATTGATCCGGTATACAATGAACAATCACAGATTTTAATCCTTGGCAGCTTTCCGTCCGTGAAGTCACGCGAGCAGCAGTTTTTCTACGGGCACAAGCAGAATCGATTCTGGAAAGTGCTTGCGGGCGTACTTGGATGCGATGTTCCGCAGTCGGTCGAGGAGAAGAAAGCGATGCTGCTTTCGCATCATATCGCGGTATGGGATGTGATCCAAAGCTGTGAGATCGAGGGCTCATCGGACGCGAGTATCCGTGATGTTGTGCCGAATGATCTCGCATGCATTTTAAATACCGCTGATATCCGGGCTATCTACACAAACGGTGGCAAAGCCCATGAACTGTACGGTAAATATATTGAGCCGGTAAACAAAATTGCAGCGCACAAGCTGCCCTCGACCAGTCCTGCCAATGCAGGGTATTCGCTGGAACGGCTGCTTGCAGCATGGTCTGTAATCCGGGAAAATTTATGACAAAAAAAGTCCGTCGTGGGAATTATCTACGGCGGATTTATATTTGAATCGCTTTCGCGAATTATTTTTAGTCGGAACTGACAGCACCCCAACCCCCATTGGCTAAAACACAACAGCTCCTTTTGGTGGTTCTATCATAGCAACGGAATGTGAACGGGTTGTGACAAGGTGCTGAAGACTTTCTAAAAAATGGAAACAAATTCTAAACAAATTCCAAATAAAAGCACAGAATTGTGATAATTGAGCTTCACATTGTGTGGTAAGATGTAGAAAAGAAACGGGGAAGGGTTGTGGAAATAAGATGGGGAGAATACTGATCGTGGAAGATGACTGGGAATTGAACCGTGGAATTGCCTGGCAGCTGGAAAAGGCGCACTATGAGACATGCGTAGCATATTCTGTGGAGGAGGCGAAGCGGATACTTTGCGAGGAATCAGTGCATCTTGTATTGCTGGATGTCAACCTGCCGGATGGAGATGGTTTCGCGGTGCTGGAATGGATGAATCGGGAGAAGAAAGCGTATCCCGTCGTGTTCCTGACAGCGCGGGATCTGGAAGAAGATGCGTTAAAAGGGTATGAACTTGGTGCGGTGGATTATGTGACGAAGCCTTTTTCCATCAAAATATTGTTAAAGAAGATTGCTGTCATCTTAAGACAGACATCCAATAGTGAGACGCAGGATTATGAGGATGGCTATCTGACGGTTTCGCTGGCGCAAGGGAAGGTAAGAATCCGACAACAGTTGTGTGCTGTCACACCGACGGAGTTCTGCATTCTGTCTGCGTTTCTGCATGCAAGAAAGCAGCTTCTGACGTACGATATGCTTCTGGACGCGTTGTGGGAGAATGGCAATCAGATCGTGGACAAGCATGCGCTTGCAGTCAATATCGGGCGGCTGCGCAGCAAGATTGAGGATGCGGAACACAAATATATTGCGAATGTTTATGGGATGGGATATCAATGGATTGGAAATGGATGATCATATTTGTGATGACGGTTGTCGCCTTTGTTATGGGGATGCGTTATCGCAGGTTGCGAAGAGAAGTAGATCAATTTGCAGCAGAGATGGAACAAAGTCTGGATGCGGTGATAGCGGGACATGCTGAAGTGGAAGTGCTTGAGGATTCACTTTTTGCGAAGCTGCAGGAGAAGCTTTTGCGCACAAACCATATTTTTGCGCTGCGTGAGCAGAAGAATAAAAAGGAGCGGGAACAGCTACAAAGCCTGATTTCTGACATCTCGCACCAAAGCCGCATACCGATCGCGAACCAGAGAATCTATCTGGATCTGCTGGCGGAGGAAGTGCAGTCTGAGGAGGGAATGCAGGCGCTTCGCAGTCTGGAACATCAGACGGAGAGGCTGCAGTTTTTGATGGAAAGTATGATCAAGCTGTCGCGGATGGAGAGCGGTATGATACAGATTAAGAAAATGCCACAGGATCTGATGGAGACAATCCGGAAAGCGGTGGCGGAAAATGTGGTGGCAGCCGCAAAGAAAAAGCAGCAGATTTCTGTGGACGGGCCGGCACAGCTTGCCACCATGCATGATGCCAGGTGGACGATGGAGGCGATTGGAAACGTCTTAGAGAATGCTGTCAAATATACCGATGAGGGAGGCAGGATCAATGTGACCGTGCGCAGGCAGGAGATGTTTACCGTGATTGAGATTACGGATAACGGAAGAGGGATTGCACCGGAGAGACAGGCACAGATCTTCGGGCGTTTTTACAGAGAACCGGAAGTGCATGAGCAGCCGGGCATCGGAATCGGACTGTATCTTACCCGAAAAATCATAGAAGCGCAGGACGGCTATGTGGATGTTGTATCGCAACCGGGTGAGGGGGCAACGTTCCGGCTGCATCTGCAGAATGCGAATATCACAGAACTGTGATCGCTGCTGTGACTGGTTTGTGATCATTGATCGTTATGTTAAATACAAACATAAGAGATCAAGGAGGAAGAACAGTGGAAAACTGGATGGTAGAAACACGGGCATTAAAGAAATATTACAAGCTCGGTGACAATACGGTGAAGGCGCTCGATGATGTCAATTTCCGTGTACGAGAGCAGGAATTTGTTGCAATCATCGGCAAATCGGGAAGTGGTAAAAGCACACTTTTACATATGCTTGGAGGACTTGATGTGCCGACAAGCGGAGAGGTCTGTATCGCAGGCAGGAATATTGCCGGGATGAACCGGGAGGAACTGACAATTTTTCGGCGGAGAAAGGTGGGATTCATTTTTCAAAGCTACAATCTTGTGCAGGATCTGAATGTGTATGAGAATATCGTTCTTCCAGTCAAATTGGATGGCAAGCGTGTGGATCGTGATTTTGTGGAAGAGATTATACAATTATTGCAGCTTGAAGATAAGAAAGCGGCACTTCCCGGCACATTGTCCGGCGGTCAGCAGCAGCGTGTTGCGATCGCGCGGGCGCTTGCGGCAAAGCCTCAAATCATACTTGCGGATGAACCGACCGGGAATCTGGATTCGATGACGAGCCATGAGGTGATGGGACTGCTCAAGGTTGTGGCGAAACGATATGCGCAGACGATCATTCTGATTACACACGATCAGGACATTGCACAGATGGCGGATCGCATTGTGCGGATCGAGGATGGTCGCATCATATCCGGCAATATAGATCAGGAAGCGGGTGATCGTGATGCTGACTAATAATAATCAGGCGGTCATAAAGAATCTTGCCAGGGCATCGCTAAAGCACAACCGCCGAAGGTATCTGGTGATTTTTCTGGCAATTCTGTTATCGGCATTCATGCTTTTTTCCGTGCTGACGGTTGGGGTAACCTATTTTAAGATGTGGAAAATCCAGAATCTCAGGTTAAACGGAGCCGAGTTTGATGCCATCATGTATGGAGCTACGGACGAGCAGATGGAGAAGCTGAGAGACAACGCAGACATTACGGAGGTCGGTGTGCTTGCAATCGCAGGATTTATCGATGGTTCCGAGAAGAATGATATGGCGGACACGTCGCTTGCGTGGGTGGATGACACGTTTTGGGACAAAATGCAGGCTCCGGCAAGGAAATATGTGAAGGGACGTTATCCGACCAAAAAGAATGAGGTGATGGTCACCCCAAAGGCACTCAAAGAATGCGGGCTCGGCGATTATGGAATCGGTGATTCGTTCCGGGTGAAGTGGACGAATCCGCAGGGCGTGCAGCAGGATCTGGATTTTACGATATGTGGCATCTGGGACGGGTACGGAACGAAGAATACATTCTACGTATCCAAGGCGTTTTATGATGCATCCGGCTGGAGCATAGACAGCGTCAGCTCCGGGCGCATTATGATGAATTTCAGACAAAAGATTATGACTACTGAGCAGCAGAATACGTTTATCACGTCGATGAATCTCTCCAAAAGGCAGAGAATTTTCTTTATGACGGAGCTTGGAAATTCGGTTCCGCTTTATCTAGGGCTTCTGGCGTTGCTCCTCGTCACCTGTGTGTGCGCGTATCTGTTGATTTATAACATCATGTATTTGTCGGTCACTGGAAATATCCGCTACTATGGTCTGCTGCAGACGGTCGGCATGACGGGACGGCAGATCTACCGACTGATCTATCGTCAGATGTTGATCGTGGGCGTGAGCGGAATGGTTCTTGGAATCGCAGGTGGATGCAGCATCTCGTTTTTTGTGATTCCGTCACTTGTGAAAGCGTTTGGGATCCGGGATCAGGTGCAGGTGGTATTTCATCCGGCCATCTTTGTGCTGACGGTACTTCTTGTTGCGGCTACGGTCTATGTCGGAAGCAGGAAGCCAGCAAAGATCGCAGTTACAGTCACGCCAATCGAGGCAAATCGGTATCAGGCAGAAACCCTGGTTCGCGGAAAAAAGCATCACACCCATGAGAATGGCAATGTGATATGGCAGATGAGTATACGGAAAATCTCGGTGGAGAAAAAGAAAACATTTATCAGCATACTCTCACTTGCGGCAGGACTTTCCGTATTTGTGTGTGTGATCACACTACTTCGGAGTCAGGGGCCGCGCACTATCGTATCGAGCGCATGGAATGATGATATGGAGATAAGCAATCGTCTTCTGGGCAAGGAGAACACGAAGTGGAAAGAGGTTATGGACGATGCCTTCTTGCAGAAGCTTGCTGATACGGACGGTGTGCGGGAGATGCATACGGTCACAACGGCGCAGGCGATGGTTCCGTGGGAGCCGGAGTTTGCAGACAAGTGGATGCGCGAGTTTTATGAGATGTGGATGGAGATTTCCTATGAGGATGAGAAGAAGGAATACCAGGAGCATCCGGAGAATTTCGGAACGGTTCTGGTCGGAATCGACGAGAAAAATTTTGAGATTTTAAATGAATCACTAGAGCAGTCGATTGATGCGAAAGCGTTTCAACAGGGAAAAATCTGCGTGATCTATCGGGATGGTTTGTCGTTTGAAGATCGGGAGCTGGTGGGAAAAACGTTGCATGCGGCGGAACTTGGAAATGAGGATCATGCTTTTTCCTTTGAGATTGCAGGTGTTACGGACGATTCTACGATGACCGGACCAATCGCAGGGTATCCGCCGACGATCATTATCAGTCAGGATGCGCTTGCGGCATTGCATCTGGATACTTATACCTATAAAGCCTGCGTGTATTATGACAGGGCATATGATGCGGCAACGCAGAGGCGTGTGGAACAGATCGTTGCAGATTCGAAGGATGCCAAGTGCTTGAAGATGGAGTCCAAGATCGAATCAATGAAGGAACTGAAAGCGGCGCAGGGAAATATGACCGGTGTCGGAATAGGAATTTCGCTGATTCTCGCCATCATTGGTGTCATGAATTATATCAATACGATCATCGGTAATATTGCAAACCGCAGGAAGGAGCTTGCCATCCTAGAGAGCATCGGAATGACGCGAAAGCAGATGAATCATATGCTCATGAGGGAGGGAAGTATTTATGCATTTGGTGCAATCCTCGTTACCATTGTGGTCGGGCTGCCGGTTACGTGGGGACTGTATCAATCCATGAACTATATGAATGTGCCGTTTTTCCTCCCGATAGGTCCAATCGGTGTGGTTGTTCTGGCACTTCTGGTTATCTGTGTCGGTGCACCGCTTATTTTACTGAACGTGCTGTGTAAGAAGGGAAGTGTGGTCGAGCGCATTCGCCAGAGTGATGAGTAGAAGTTTTCCAACATGCAACCAATCCGATCCCGTTGTCGTGTATATAAGTGAAGGCAATAAAGAATGTAGCTACAAGAGGGATAAAGATGGAAGATCACGAAATTATCAACTTATATTACGATCGGGCGCAACAGGCAATCACCGAGACGAGCGGTAAATACAATGCGTATTGCATGCACATCGCGCGTGCTATCCTTGGGGATGAGGAGGATGCCAAGGAGTGTGTCAATGACGTCTGGCTCAAGGCGTGGAACACGATTCCACCACAGCGGCCGCAGCATCTCGCCGCATATCTCGGCAGACTTACACGTAACGCATCGATCGACCGTATGCGCACGCGGACGAGAAAGCAGCGCGGGGGACATGAGACAGAACTGGTACTCGAGGAACTGCAGGATTGTATTGCGCACTCTACAAATGTGGAGCGCGAAATCGAGGGACGTGAATTGGCGGCAGCCATCAATGCGTTTCTTAAAACACTTTCCGCTTTTGACCGGAATGTGTTCGTCTGCAGGTACTGGTATCTGGATCCGGTGCGCGACATCGCGAAAGCGGCGCATGCCAGTGAAAGCAGGATCAAATCCATCTTGTTCCGCCTCAGAAAGAAATTAAGAGTGTATTTAGAAGAGGAGGGATTATTATGATGGACGAGAAGAAATTGTTCGATGCGATGTCCGACATTGATGAGAACTACATTCAGGATGCGAAGAACTTTCGGGAGCGCAAAGTCGTCCGCGGGCGTTTTGCGGCAAAAAGCGTAGCAGCCGCAGCTATCGTTGTGCTTTTGGCAGGAACAACGGTGTACGGGGCAACCATGCTGGTGAAGCAGCTTCACATGAAAGGCTACACGCGCGTTGAGGAACTGGAAGAAGATCACGATATCAAGCCGTGGCAGTCGAATATTTCATATATGGACGCAGATTTTGATGAAGAAGTATTTGCTGATCTTACACCGAAATCACTGGTTGATATCCTGACTGACGCTGGTTCGGATCAGGAGTATACGATCGAGCAGGGCAAAGCAACCGATACGTGGAATCGAAAACTTTTTGGGACAGAAGACATGGGCGGCGGCAAAACCAATTATTATGAAGCCTACGATTATGATCATCTGAGTGATGCTTTTGCGGATTGGAACATTACGCTGGATGTCGGCTATATCGAGGAGAATTATCCACGCCTCGCCGGAGAGTATGGTTGCGACTTCTACTATGCGGATGACAGCAAAAAAGATTGCCTGCAGTCACGCTTTTTCTCAGGATTTTGCGATGCGGATGAGAATTTTGTGAGCGTTGCGCTGATATCAGATCAGACTTCGCCGAACGAAGATCCATATGAGCTTTATTCCGGCAATATTAACATCAGTTACTATACGACGAAGGACGGCGTGGAAGTCTACATGACAAGCAGGAAGGGAAAAAGTGGTAAGATTTACACGACTGCGGATGTCTACACCGAGCATGAGCAACTGACAATCGGAATGTACGGTAACTTTGCGGCGGATGAAGCCACGAAGATTCTTGACAGTCTCAATATCGCGGAAGGATTGCATATCGATACGACAAAGTAAATGCGGATACGTGTTTGACGCACGTCAAATAATGGGATTATAACATAAAATATCAATGCAGGGTATTCGCTGGAACGGCTGCTTGTGGCATGGTCTGTAATCCAGGAAAATTTATAACATAAAAAAGTCCGTCGTGGGAATTACCTACGGCGGATTTATATTTGAGTTCGCTTTTTACGTTATAGAATAATATTTGACGTGCGTCAAATAGAGAAAGGAGAGGACCGCCGCATGAAACATAATCTGGTAGAGTGTGTGCCAATGGATGAGCATGCACTGCTTTGCTTTTTTGCAGATCAGACAGTCCGAAAGATGGAACTTGCGCAATTGACCGGTGTGGAGGATATTGAGAAAGTTCTTAAGCATGAAGCGGTATACCAATCCGCCAAAATCGGAACCGGGGGATATTATGTCACATTCAATGATTCCATCGATATACCGGCAGGGACTTTGTATGAAGCAGGTGTTGTCATTCCGTTAAAACTAAAGGATTTCAAAGCGTTTGTACGTAAAAATGTGCTGGATACAACGGAAAGCAGTAACCTGTTGGAATGTACGCGACAAAACATCTCATACCTGGTCAACCAGCAACAGTTGGAACCGATTAAGGAGGAAGTGCGAGGAAATTTATACCTTAAGGGAGAGGTATTGAGCACGAAGTGGTAGTATATAGAAAGGTATACATAAATGGAAACTTTGAAGTTTCCATTTGCTTAGATTGTTTTTTGGAAAAATGCGCCTATACTACAAAGTAAATAAAGTTTACACGATAGGAGTAGAGAAAAATGAAAAACAAAAGAAAAAATGTAGTAAGAAGAATTACAGCACTTATGTTAGCCTGTGGAATCCTGTTCACCGCTCCGTGGGCAGTAACACAGGATTCCGGGGTTGCAACATGTGGAATGGCAGAATGGAATATTGGCGAAAGACGTTAATTTAAAGTGATGCCAAAGTCATCATATAAATATTTCTTTAAAAGATAAGAATTTTTTTGTAATTCTAATAATTCATTAAGCGCACATGCATAATTAGCATATCTAATAGCTTTGTGCTTTGAATCACATTCCCCCAAAGATTGACAGTAGTAAAAGAATGATATTCCAAGATTTGGAAGCGCCTGTTTCATATAAGGCGCTTCATAGTCTTTAATTAAATCCAATAATTCATCATAGTTATTTGCAGAATATAAAGCATTTGTAAAAAAAGCAATCGTAACAGGAAAAAGTGTATCCTGTAACAAAATATCAGTATTACTATGTTGAATATATTCAAGAACAAAATAATAGTATCTGATTCCTAAATAAGGAGAATTTGAATTACTATAAGCCCAGCAAATACTATTTATTAGTGAAAACTCAACCCAGGAATATCGATAATCATTAATGTGTGAAAAACTAAAATCCGGAAGTGTAATTCGTAACGCATCAACTAATAAGATTATACGAATATCAGGATTTTTTTCAATGAGTGCTTTTTCGTACAAACAGTATTGTAATTGGATTGGATTTTTCTTGTCTACGCATGAGATTAACACATCAAAATCATTAATTGCATGTTTAGCTTCAGGTCTCCAATTTTGTATTAATTTAAATTTTATTTCGTGAAAGTCGTTTTCCTGTTTGGTTCCCCAAAATGTAAAAACTCGTTCACAAAGACCGAGTCTTTGTAACAAAGCTTCAGCAAGAGAGATATTTGGTTGTAGGTAATTATTTTCAATTTTTGATAGCTTCGATTTGCTGCAAAGCCCCTGGCAAAGAGTTTGTTGAGATAATTTTTGCTCCATTCGGAGTTCTCGAATAATATCGCCGATATATATAATCGAAAAGGAGTCTGTATCATAGATTCCATCATGCAATAATGAAACATTTTCAATTAGATTTACAGGGTAGAAACCATAAGGAATCTGGTTAAAGGATAAAATATCGGTATGTAATGGATAGTGTAAAACTTCTTTCACATATTGAATTATAGTAGTAGCGTAACAGCTATTTATAGCATGGCTTGCATAGAACGATGCAAGAAAAAGAGAATAAAATTTCTCAATATCTGAATTATGGTAATAACAGAGTCCGGTTAAAAATGTTAGTTCATAAAGAAATGGGGAATCATTATTTATTACCATTTGATGACGGTTTTTGTCAGCTACTTCAAGTGCTTTCACATAATCTTTCTGTGCTAGTAAATACTTTGTATATACAATCGCATTCTGTGCAAGAAAATGTTCCTTTTCCAATGTAGTAAATTGAATGTTTTGAAGATAACTTTCGATTTGGGCGCAGAGATAGCCGCAACGATCTGTTTGTCCAAGATAATAACATTCCTGCGCAAGCCCAATCAGAATTTCCAACTCCACAGTAGACAGGAGCAGGGAATTAATCATATCGATATTAAATTCCGGATAGGAAATCAAGAATGCTTCTGTTAGCAAATCGTAGAGATATTCATGTTCCTGAGAGTGATTATGAAATTGAATACGGTATTGGAGAAGTAACCATTCCTGATAATAAAAACGATTATCAGCCCAGTTCATATCCTGTACAGACATAAGCTGATGGTAAGCATCTTCGAATTGCCATGCTTCGAGATAAAAACGAGCTCTCTTTAGTGTATAAAAACAGTCAAAATCGGTGCGACTTGCGAAAGTCGGAAATGCTTCACATTCGGCACCGGCACGTGACATTAAGGCATGAAAAGTAGACGGACTTACTCCGGCGGTACAATTTTCAATTCTTGAAAGTGATAGAGTAGAACAGATTCCATCTGACAATTTTTCTTGTGTGAGACCTGCTTTGATTCTTGCTTCACGTATTGCCTTACCAGCGTTTCTTACACTCATAATGATACTCCCTTTATGATAAATACGATATCTTTTACCTTACAAATTTTTAAGAGGAAAATCAAGAAACGATAGAAAAATACAAGAAAACTATACATAAATGGAAACTTTAAAAGTTCCATTTATGCAATTGGAGTTAGTATTAAAGGAAGTTATAATTGATTCATACAGAAAATCAAAATATGTGGGAATAAAAATGAAGGAAGTTTGTCAATTATTAAGTAACCAAGAATACGTAAAGTGGTATCAAGATACGAAATTACTTATACAGATAAAACAAGGAAAGAAAAATTGTACAAAGCAAGAAAAAAAATCTGTTTGCGACTTCTATTTCAATGATAATGATTTCCAACGTATATATAGGTTGGATGATGCTGAAAAAGAAAAAATTATAGATTGGATAAAATTTATTAAAGGCATCGATAAAGTTGATATAACATATAAAGGAAAAGACGAATATAAGGAAAAAGTTAATCTTGATTTAGAATATATCATACAAAATCTATTAAT
>ERZ1026846.898-NODE-898-length-20739-cov-5.369078_pt1 | contig 20739 bp, 16 predicted proteins | sample MGYA00380153_ERZ1026846 | MGnify/ENA primary metagenome ERZ1026846 (study PRJEB33269, sample SAMEA4719789) | human gut metagenome | biome: human-associated habitat; feature: organic feature; material: feces | place: Cameroon | collected 2013-10 ...
CGGAGCTGCTGGGTGCCATTCGTCTGCCCAACAATGCGTTCCGCGCCAACGCCGGAACCGATGTGGTTTCGGATATCATCTTCCTGCAACGAAGAGAACACCCCATTGAGATCGACGAGGACTGGATTCACCTTGGCCAGTCCGAAAACGGCTTTGCCATCAACAGCTACTTCGCAGAGTATCCGAAAATGGTGCTTGGAACCCCATCTTCGGAGAGTACGCAGTACGGCAAGCAGGATTATACCGTCAATCCCATAGAGGGTGCAGATTTGGGAACGCTGCTCCATGAAGCGGTGCAGAAAATCGGCGGTAAATATCAGGAGGCAGAGCTGCCAGACCTCGGCGAAAACGAGAAGATCGGCACGTCCATTCCCGCAGACCCAAATGTAAAAAACTTCTCCTACACCATCGTAGACGGTGAGGTGTATTACCGGGAAAACAGCGTCATGGTCAAGCCTGACCTGAACGCAACGGCAAAAGAGCGCGTCAAGGGCATGGTGCAGCTCCGGGACTGCGTGCAGAAGCTCATCGGGCAGCAGATGGACGGATTCATCTCCGATGAGACGATCCACCAGACACAGCGAGAATTGGATGCCCTCTATGATTCCTTCACGGAAAAATACGGGCTTATCAATGCCCGCGCCAACAGTCTTGCTTTTTCGGACGACAGCTCATACTTCCTGCTCTGCTCTCTGGAAATGCTGGATGAAGAAAATAACCTCAAACGCAAAGCGGACATTTTCACGAAGCGCACGATTCGTCCCCATGAGGCAATCACGTCCGTGGATACGGCGTCGGAGGCGCTGGCGCTGTCCATTTCGGAAAAAGCCTGCGTGGACATGGACTATATGGCGCAGCTCTCCGGCAAAAGTCAGGAAGAGCTGGTCAAAGAACTGACAGGTGTCATCTTCTTTGATCCCGTGGAGCGTGAATGGCAGACAGCAGATGAATACCTCTCCGGCGATGTCCGTGAGAAACTGCGCATTGCCCGCAGCTACGCCGCGCCCGGATTCCCAAGAGACGGCCTTGCAAACTACGCCGCCAATGTTGCGGCTTTGGAACAGGCGCAGCCCAAGGATCTGGACGCTTCGGAAATTGAAGTGCGCCTCGGTGCGACATGGATTGACAAAGAGTATATCAGGCAGTTCATGTTCGAGCTGTTGGAGCCTGCTTTCTATGTGCGCCGGAGCATTGATGTTAACTACTCGGATTTCAGCGCAGAATGGAATATCACAGGCAAGAGTGTTGTAGGCCGCAGCGACATCAACGCCAATATGACTTACGGCACAGAACGCGCCAATGCCTATAAAATTTTGGAGGATACGCTGAATCTGCGCGACGTGCGCATTTACGACACCATTGAGGATGCGGACGGCAGAGAAAAGCGCGTGCTCAACTCCAAGGAGACCACGCTTGCCCAGCAGAAGCAGCAGGCCATCAAGGACACATTTCAGGAATGGATATGGAAAGACCCGACGCGGCGGCACGATCTGGTTCAGAAGTACAACGAGCTTTTCAATTCCACCCGTCCACGTGAATACAACGGACAGCATATTACGTTCTCCGGCATGAATCCGGAGATACAGCTTCGAGAGCACCAGTTGAACGCTGTTGCTCACATTCTGTATGGCGGCAACACGCTCCTTGCACACGAAGTCGGCGCGGGCAAGACCTTCGAGATGGTCGCGGCAGCGATGGAGAGCAAACGTCTCGGCCTTTGCCACAAGCCCATGTTTGTGGTGCCCAATCACCTGATCGAGCAGTGGGCGTCGGAGTTCCTGCGTCTATACCCCTCTGCCAATATCCTCGCCGTCACCAAAAAAGACTTCGAACCGAGAAACCGCAAGAAGTTCTGTGCCCGTATTGCCACCGGCGACTATGACGCTGTTATCATCGGCCACAGCCAGTTTGAGCGCATCCCGGTCTCCAGAGAACGGCAGGAGCGGATGCTGCAAGAGCAGATTTATGAAATTGAAGACGGTCTGATGGAGCTAAAGGCAAACAACGCCGAGCGCTTTACCATCAAGAGTCTGGAGAAAACCAAAAAGAGTCTTGAAGTGAAGCTCAAGAAATTGCAGGACACCAGCCGCAAGGATGATGTCATCACCTTCGAGCAGCTTGGCGTAGACCGGCTCTATGTGGATGAAGCCCATGCGTTCAAAAATTTGTTTCTCTACACAAAGATGCGCAACGTTGCCGGCCTCTCTACTACCGATGCGCAGAAATCCTCCGACATGCTCCTGAAATGCCGGTACATTGATGAGATCACCGGCAACAAGGGCATTGTGTTTGCGACCGGCACGCCGGTCTCGAACTCCATGACAGAACTGTACACCATGATGCGCTATCTCCAGCATGATATGCTCCAGAGAAAGCATCTGACGCATTTTGACTGTTGGGCTTCCACCTTTGGTGAGACTGCTACGGCGATTGAGCTTGCCCCGGAGGGCACCGGCTACCGGGCGCGTACCCGGTTTTCAAAGTTTTTCAATCTCCCGGAGCTGATGCAGCTATTCAAGGAGGCCGCCGATATCAAGACGGCGGATCAGCTTCATCTGCCCACGCCGACGCCCATCTATCACAACGTCGTGGCACAGCCGACAGAGATTCAGAAAGGCATGGTGCAGGAGCTTTCCGAGCGTGCCGCAAAAGTCCACGCGGGGATCGTGGATGCAAGCACCGATAACATGCTCAAAATCACATCGGACGGGCGCAAGCTGGGGCTTGACCAGCGCGTTATCAATCCCGACCTGCCCGATGAGGTAGGCAGTAAGGTCAATCTGTGCGTGGACAATATCTATTCTGTCTGGCAGGATGGGCAGGCAGATAAGCTCACCCAGCTTGTCTTCTGCGACCTCTCCACACCGAAAGCGGCGGTGCCTTCATCCAGAGCGGCAAAGGCCGCAGGCGGGAACCTCGACAGTCCGGAGCTTCACGCGCTGGAAGCCTCCATTGGACAGGATGCAGTGGAAGAACCGGCGTTCACAATTTACGACGACATTCGGGAAAAACTCGTCGCACGCGGTATCCCCCGTGAGCAGATCGCGTTCATCCATGAAGCAAATACCGAAGCACGAAAAAAGGAGCTTTTTGCGAAAGTACGCGCCGGTCAGGTGCGGGTGCTCATGGGCAGTACCTTCAAGATGGGCGCTGGTATGAACGTTCAAGACCGGCTCGTGGCGCTCCACGATCTTGACTGCCCATGGCGTCCCGGTGATTTGGAGCAGCGCAGCGGCCGCATTATCCGTCAGGGCAACCGCAACAAGGAAGTCCACATCTACCGTTACGTCACGGAATCCACATTCGATGCCTATCTGTGGCAGACGGTGGAAAATAAGCAGAAATTCATCTCCCAGATCATGACTTCAAAATCCCCGGTTCGCTCCTGCGAGGATGTGGATGAAACCGCGCTTTCCTATGCAGAGATCAAGGCGCTGTGTGCCGGTGACGAGAGAATCAAAGAGAAGATGGACTTGGACGTGGACGTTGCCCGCCTGAAGCTGATGAAGGCCAGCCATCAGAGCCAACAGTACAAGCTGGAGGACAGCCTTTTGAAGAAATTCCCGGAGGAAATTGAAAAGTCCAAGGGCTTCATTTCCGGCCTTGAGGCAGATATGAAAACGCTGGCCGCGCATCCGCACCCAGAGGACGGCTTTGCCGGTATGACGGTCAAGAACGACAATCTTACGGATAAGGACAACGCCGGTGCGGCGCTGCTCGAAGCGTTCAAGGATGTGCGGGGTATGGAGCCGGTGCCCATCGGCACCTACCGCGGATTCCAGATGTCCCTCACGCTGGAGGATTTCGGCAGAGATTATGTTCTGACGCTCAAGGGGCAGATGACCCATCGTGTAACGCTGGGCAAGGATGCACGCGGAAACCTCACTCGTATCGACAACGTTTTGAACGCCATGCCGGACAGATTGCAGAATGTCAGAAACACGCTGGACGCGCTGACCGCGCAGATGGAAGCAGCAAAGGCAGAGCTGGGCAAGCCCTTCCCGCAGGAGGAAGAGCTGCGCGTAAAATCCGCGCGGCTTGCAGAACTCAACGCCGAGCTGAACATCGACGAGCGCACGCCCATGGAGCAGTTGGCAGATGACTCTGCAATCTCCGCAAAAGCGGAGCGCCCTTCCGTGCTGGCAAAACTGAAAGCGCCGCTGTCTCAGCCCCGCACCGAGGAAAAAACCAAGCACAAGGACAAGGAAGAACGATAAAAAAGCAGCGGCTCCGGCGGAATTCATGCTTCGCTGGAGCCGCCTCATTACAACTTAATGGAAGAAAGGATGCACCAATTATGAAGGATATTCCCGTTTACAGATTTTCCAGCGCTCATGCCCGTGAGAACGGAGAGCTAGAGCTTTACCGTGCCTCCAATAAGGCGAACGCCGCCTGCAAGGAAGCCATTGAAAAGGCAATCTCTGAGTATTATTACGATGACGTTCTGCACAAGGAAGCCGTTGCGCAGGTAGCAGAGAAATTCGGGTATGAGCGCATTTTTTATGTGCTAGCCATCACCATCCAGCAGAAGGATTGGGACGACCGCTTCTCGCCGGACAACCGACGATGGGCAGAAACCATTCCTGTTATGGAGAACCCCGACCCATGGGGGACGGATCGGAACTGCTATCTGGCAGTGAACAGCCACAGCGTGCTGGTTGACCTGTTTATCAAACTGGCGCGGGAAGACGCAAAGGCACATGAACGCAAGCCATTGGTGCCCGACAGTCTGAAAAACGAGGTGCCAGAAACCGCAAATATTTCCGTCTATAAGCAAAGCGCAGAGTATGCCATTGAGCATGATGAGCTGCCCGCCTACCGGGAATCCTTTCGCGTAAACATGGCCTGCCGAGACGCGCTGGAATCCGCGATCCATGAAAGCTACCACGACTATTGTCTCGACACAGGCAAGGTCGCCGCACAGGTTGCAGCGCAGTTTGGAATGGAGCGTGTGGCGTATGTGCTTGCCAATACCGTGCGTGCATTTGACCACGACGGACGAATCAGCCGCGATAATAAAGCCTGGGCACAGACGATTCCGGTCTGTACCGATGCCGACGAATGGGGGAATGAACGCAGTCGGTACTTTCTCGTGTCGCAGGTCAATCCCGGCCTTGTCGATCTGCTCGTCTCTCGTGTGCGCGAGGAGCTGACAAACGAAAAAGCTGCGCTGGAGAAACGGCCTTCCGTACTGGAGAAGATTCAGAAAAACAAGACAGCGATTCAGGCAAAGACCGCAGAGAAAAAACTGCCGGGACAGGAGCGATGACCATGGCCAGAAACAGAAATGTACAGATCATCTTCTGGGTCTCCGAAAATGAAAAGAGCATGATTGAAGAAAAAATGGCGCAGGCAGGCATGACCAATCTCAGCGCTTATCTGCGCCGTATCGCCATTGATGGCATGATCGTCCGGTTGGAACTGCCGGAGCTGAAAGAAATGGTCTCGCTTCTACGCTATGCCAGCAACAACATCAATCAGATCGCGCGGCGGATGAATGAATCCGGGCGCATCTATGATACAGAATTGGAGCAGGTCGTCCAAAATCAGGAGCAGCTTTGGGATATGGCGAATGGGATACTAACGAGACTTGCTGCAATAAAATAATGGGGTTCTGATTCCAACCGTTGTTCTCAAAAAGCTTCTGACATCCTTGCGCTTTACAGCAACTCGTGTAGAATAGAATCAGAAAAGAAAGGAGCTGACGGCAATGAGATTGATTCTGAAAATTTTGCTTGCCCCGGTCATGCTTGTCCTCGCGTTCCTGATCTGGCTCTGCACGCTGACCCTGCATATTTCCACTGTGCTGCTGAACGTTCTGTCTGTGCTTCTCGTCCTTGTGAGTATTTTCAGCTTCATCGACCACGATGTAAAAAACGGTGTGATCGAGCTTGTAGCGGCGTTCCTGCTTTCGCCTTACGGTCTGCCAATGATAGGAGCTTGGCTCGTTGCACAGCTTCATCTATTGCGGGACTGGATGAAAGAAAAGGTATATTGGTAACGCACAGCGCGGAAGTGTAAAAGCTTCCGCGCTATCTTTCTGCAAAGGGGGCTTGCCCGTGGCGACCACGCGAATCATTCCCATGCACGTCAACAAGGGTAAGACCATCGCCCAATGCCTGACGGAGCGGACGGACTATGCAAAGAATCCAGATAAGACGGAAGACGGCGAATATATCTCTGCCTATGCCTGTGACGCAAAGACCACTGACAGCGAGTTTCTACTGTCCAAGCGCCAGTACCGGCAGCTCACCGGCCGGGAGCAGGCCAGTGATGTGATTGCGTATCAGATCCGGCAATCCTTCAAACCGGGCGAGGTCACACCGGAGGAAGCCAATCAGCTCGGCTATGAATTTGCCAAGCGCTTCACCAAGGGCGACCATGCCTTTATCGTCTGCACCCACACCGACAAAAAGCATATCCATAATCATATTATTTGGAACTCTACCACACTGGACTGCACACGGAAATTCCGCAACTTCTGGGGCAGCGCCGAAGCTGTCCGGAAGCTCAGCGATCTTGTCTGTATGGAGCATCGGCTGTCTGTAATTGAGAATCCGAAGCCCCACGGCAAGAGCTACAACAAGTGGCTGGGCGGCAATGCAAAACCATGTCAGCGCGATCTGCTGCGTGCGGCCATTGACGCAGCGCTTGCGAAGAAGCCGAAAGATTTTGAGACATTTTTGGAGTTGGTGGAAGCAGCCGGTTACACCGTAAAACGCGGCAAGCATGTCGCCTTCATGCGGGACAGTCAGCCGCAGAATATCCGGCTCCGGTCGCTGGGCGAGGGTTATTCGGAAGAAGAGCTGCGGGCTGTGATTCTCGGTACGCGGGTGCATACGCCGCGCCGGAAAAAGACGTATCCCATCAAGGCCACAAGACCGACGCTGATTTCGCAAATTGAAGCCAAAATAGGCAGCGGCAAAGGCGCTGCCTACGACCAGAAGCTGAAAGTTGTGAAGCTGAAAAGCATGGCCGAAACGCTGCTGTTCATCCAGAAGCATGACTTCGCAGATTTCGATGCACTTGCCGATTATGCGGATGCCGCAAGCGCCAGGACAAAGGAGCTGACGGCAAAAATAAAGGCGGCGGAGAGCCGCATGGCGGAGATCGCTGTGCTGAAAGCGCACATCATCAACTATGCCAAAACCAGAGATATCTACACTGCCTATCGCAAGGCCGGGTACTCCAAGAAATATTACGATACGCACGAGAGCGACATCCTCATCCACAAGGCAGCGAAGAAGGCATTTGACGAACTGGAGCTGAAAAAACTGCCAACGGTCAAGAGCCTGCAAGCAGAATATTCTGATCTGCTTGTGCAGAAGAAACTCGATTATGCGGCGCTTGCCAAGGCACGCGAGGAAACCAGACAGCTCCAGATTTATAAAGCCAACGCCGAGATGCTCCTGCGCACCAATGCCGACCAGCGGCAGACAAGAGAGCATCAACAGGAAAAATAGCACTGCTTTGCAGGGCGCAGCCGAACGGGAACCGTTCGATCAATCAGGGGTTTGGGGAAGATATCCCCAACAAGCAAAGGGAGATTTCCGGATGCCGGAAATCTCCCTGTTCGTCAAGTTTGTATAAACGCAGGCATTGCTTGCCAACGCTGAGTAACTCGTCACCCAAAGTCTGAAGAAAGCTGTATGCGGGGTGCAAGGTCTATATGTATGAGCACAACACTCCGTTAAATTCAAAGCAATTCAGTTTTAATGATTATTCCAGTATGACACGATCAAAAAAATCATACCGTTAGTATGAAATATACTTTCTTGTTAGTACTGCTGGTGTGTTCACTTTAAGAACTACGAAATCAGACAGGCGTTCAAGAAACTGCCGGATGCCGGATTATCGGGCAACGAGCCGGTGATGTGCCGTGAATACGGCAGTGCGAAGGGTGTAATTTAAACTGCCCCCGCGCATCACACATATTTATAATCGCCATGGACGCCGCCGGTTTTTTCCTCAAGATGAATGTCCGATATCAGAATATCCTTCTGCACGGCCTTGCACATATCATAGACCGTGAGAGCTGCGGCGCTTACGGCAGTCAGAGCCTCCATCTCCACGCCCGTATGCCCCGTGCAGGACACCGCCGCCCTTATCTCGACCGAGAGGCGAGTCTCGTCAAGCTCAAGCCTGATATCAATACCGTCTATCAGTATCGGATGGCACATCGGAATAATATCCGGGGTGCGCTTTGCGGCCATTATACCCGCGACCTGCGCGACGGCAAGCACATCGCCCTTTTTCATGCCGCCGTTTTTTATCAGGGCAAAGGTGCTTTCGTTAACCGTGACGCGCCCCGAGGCGATGGCGGTGCGGAGGCTCTCCGGCTTGTCGCCGACATTCACCATCTTCGCCCTGCCCTGTTCATTAAAATGCGTAAAATCCTGCATATGCTTCACCCCTTATACCTCTTGCCGCTCAGTGCCGTCCTCGACGAGGACTCTCATCGTCCCGCCGCAGACCATGCCGTCAGACTCCGCGACCTCGCCCGTGAGGTCAATATCGACGATTTTATAGCGCCCCGTGCCGATAATTCGCACGGCGTCACGGATAACCGCGCCCTCGCTGCATCCGCCGCCTATGCTGCCGGTGACTGCCGCAAGAGGGCTTACCGCCATTTTTGCGCCCGCCTCGCGCGGAGTCGAGCCCTTTGTCTCGATAACGGTTACTATCGCCTTGGGCTCACGGTTTTCGGCAAGGTATTTTATCACGGATAGCTCCACGTCGGAGTCGTTGCAGCAGCGTATGCCGTTATTGCTGTGCTCCGGCAGGCGCTTATATGCCACAAGTTCCGCGAGTATGGATATGGCGATCTCGCCGGGGGTGACGGCGCCGATATCAAGTCCTATGGGCGTGCATATCCGATCCATATACTCCTTGGGATAGCCCTCCTCGGCAAGCATCTCAAACAGCCCACGCACGCGGCGGCGCGAGCCGATAAGCCCCAGGTACGCCGGCTGCGTGCCCTTGAATATCTCGCGCAGGCAGTCCGCGTCGTGCACATGACCGCGCGTAATAACGACAACGTAGTCATAGCGTGTGAGCCGGAGGCGGTCGATGCAGCTTTCAAAGCTGTCGCACAGCACCTCCCGTGCCAGCGGGAAGCGCGCGGTATTTGCAAAGGCGGGGCGATCGTCACAGACATAGACCTCAAAGCCGCTCTTTGCCGCAAAATCGCAAACGGGCACAGCGATATGCCCCGCACCGAGAACTATAAGTCGCTCCGGGGGCGAAAAGGGCTCACCCACGGTGATTTTGCCCTCCGTCTCCGTCAGCGTCACGTCGGCAAAATATCTGCCGCGCTTATCGGTCTGCGGCGCATAGGGCGCGATAGTCTTTTTCAGTCCCTCGGCTATAAGCCCATCCGAGCCGCAAAGCTCCGTTTTCAGCGTCAGCGCCTCGCCGCGCTCGACTCTTTCCAATATTTCGGCATAAATATTCGACATGATAGCGCCTCCTCAATACAGTAAAAGTATATTCGCCGGGGCAATGCCAAGCTCGGCGGGGAATAGCTGCGGGCGCTTATCCTTTGTCACCCGCCACCACACACTCGGCGCAGACTCCGCGGCGGACTTGAATTTGAACTCTATTATCCACTCAAAGGGCTCCTCCATCTCGTCAAGGTATTCTATCTCATGGCGATTTGTCGGCGCGGAGGGATTAAAATAATGTGCGCGGATGCCAATGGCCTTTATATCGTCGCCGACGGGCTGCGCGGTCGTGAGGCTCACGCCCCAATCGGGCACATATACCTCATGCTCCCCTCGCTTTATGGCGGGGGCTATATTTTTGCAGCCGGTGAGCATCGCCGCCGGAACGCTGCCGGGATCGGCAAAAAGCGCCTTTGTCCGGTTCACGGTCAGAAGTCTGCCGCTGTCCATGACGGCTATTTCCCGGCTCATGTTATACGCCTCGTTGCGGTCGTGCGTGACCATGATGACCTCCCGCCCGAAGCGCGTGAGTACGTCGCGCATTTCTATCATAAGCTTATCCCTGAGATGCGCGTCGAGCGCGGAAAAGGGCTCGTCCAGCAGCAAAAGCTGCGGGTCGCTGACCATGATGCGCGCAAGCGCCGTGCGCTGAGCCTGACCGCCGGAGAGCTGCGCGGGACGGTGATTTTCAAGTCCTCCAAGCTGGAACATATCCAGCATTTTTTTGAGCTTTTCCTCTTTTTCGCTCTTGTCCCTGATGCGGCGCATACCGCAGAGTATGTTCTGGCGCACCGTCATATTCGGAAACAGCGCATAGTTTTGGAACAGATAACCCACGCGGCGCTTTTGCGGAGGGAGATTTATCCCCTTTGCGCTGTCATATAAGACCACGCCGTCAAGCTCTATGTAGCCCTCGTCGGGCTTTTCTATGCCGGCAATGCATTTGAGCGTCATACTCTTGCCGCAGCCGGAGGGGCCGAGCAGACAGGTCACGCCGTTTTGCGCCTCGAATTTTGACTCAAGCTCAAAGCTGCCGAGCTTTTTTCTGACGTCTACTATCAGGCTCATCCCTTCGCCCTCACTTTCTGCTTGCTCTCAAGGAGATTGACCGTGAGCAGCACGACGGTGCTTATGGCGAGGTTTATCATTACCCAGAAGAATGCTCCCGCATCGTCATTTGTGCGCCAGAGCTGATATACGGTCGTGGATATCGTGGCGGTTTTGCCGGGAGTGTAGCCGATGAGCATACTGGTAGCGCCGTATTCGCCGAGGGCGCGCGCGAAGGCAAGCACGGTGCCGGCGAGTATGCCCTGACGGCAGGCGGGCATACGTATGCGCCAGAAAATATATGTGTTGGAAAGGCCGAGCGTCTGCCCCGACTGCGAGAGTGTGCAGTCAAAGCTCTCAAACGCGCCGCGTGCCGTCCTGTACATCAGTGGGAAGGCGACGACGGCTGCAGCGAGAATTCCGCCGTACCATGTCATTACAAATTTAATGCCGAGCTGCATCAGAAGGATGCCGATTGGGCGCTTGGTGCCGAAAATGAGCAGCAGAAAATAGCCGCATACCGTCGGCGGCAGTACCATGGGAAGCGTGAGAATAACGTCAAGAATACCCTTGACCGTGCGCGGCAGTCTTGCCGCATAGTAGGCAAAGAATATGCCCGTGAAAAAAACTATTACGCAGCTTATAGCCGCAATGCGCAGGGAGTTTATAAGCGGATACCAGTCAATGTTCATATTATATACCTCGGATTGGCAGCGCAAATAAATGCGCTGCCAATTCTGCGTCTCAGGCTTTACGCGACCGGAGAGAAGCCGACAGCCTCAAAAATCGCCATGGCCTCGCTGCCCGTGAGATAGTCAAGGAAGGCCTTGGCTGCATCGGGGTTCTTCGCAGTCTTTAATACCGCGGCGGGATAGATGACCTGACCGCACATATCCTTGCTTGCGCTGTCAATGACCGTAAGCCCCGCGGAGAAGGCATCCGTGCAGTAGACTATGCCGCAGTCAACGCTGCCCTCGGAGACCTGAGTTGTGACCTCCTTGACGTTGCTGCCGTAGGTAATGACGCCGCTCTTGGCGAGGGCTTCCTCATCAAGCCCGTAGAAATTGAGTATCTTCTGCGTGTACTGACCGACAGGCACGTCACTGTTGCCCATTGCCATCAGTATGCTGCCCTCGGCAAGCCTTGCCGCAAGGTCGTCAAAGCTCTCTATGCCCTTGGGATTGCCCTCGGGGACGACAAGCACCACCTTATTTTCGAGCAGGTTCAGGCGCGTATCGCCGGCGACAAAGTCCAGCCCCTCCTTGTTTATCTCCTTGTCGGAGCTTAAGTCGAGCTGATTCATCTGCTTTTGACCGGCGGAGATAAAGAGGTCGCAGTCCGCGCCCTCCTGTATCTGGGTCTTGAGCGTACCAGAGGAGTCAAAGTTATAGGTGATGGTGACGTTGTTTTCCTTCTCGTAGACATCCTTGACCTGATTTAGAGTCTCGGTCATTGAAGCGGCGGCAAAGACGATGATTTCTTCCTTCTCTCCCTTACTTGGAGCCGCGGGCGAGCCGCAGGCGGCAAGTGTGAAGAGCATTGCGAGCGTGAGCAGCAGTGTGAGGGTTTTTTTCATGTTCGTTTCTCCTTTTTCAGAAAAATATTTATATAAGCGCGACTTAACGCGGTTATATGTGCTGAAGAAATACCTGCTTTTTATTTTCTTGCGCAGTCGTGTACCTCGTTGCGGAGAAGCCCCATGGCATGGGGGATGGTGTCCATAAATACGTCCATATTCTCCATGCAGGCGCGGGGGCTGCCGGGGAGATTGATAATAAGCGTTTTACCTCGGATAACGGAGGCGGCGCGGGAAATCATTGCGTGCCTGGTGATTTTGAGAGACTCGGCGCGCATAGCCTCGGCAATGCCGGGGACGTTTTTATCAGCGATCGCAAGCGTTGCCTCGGGCGTAATATCCCGCGCCGAGCAGCCCGTGCCGCCGGTCGTAAGTATGAGGTCAAGCTGCCGCTGGTCGCAGAGCCGAATAAGCTGCTGCTTCAAAACCCGCTCATCGTCGGGGATAACTATTTCCTCCACGACCTCGTAGCTTGCCTCGCGCAGGCGCTTTGCTATCGCGGGACCGCTCTCGTCCTTGCGCGCCCCCGCCGCCGCCTTGTCGCTGAGCGTGATGACCGCAGCCTGCCACGGGAAATGCCCCTCGCGCTTTTCGATGCTCATATCATCTCCGACGCTGATGCTCCCCGGCTCGAGGACGCGGGCAAACACGCCCTCACGCGGCATGATGCACTCGCCCATTTTCTTGTATATCTCGCAATGGCTGTGGCACTCCTTGCCTATCTGCGTCATCTCCAGCAGCACATCGCCGCAGCGCAGCAGCGTGCCCACGGGCAGCGCCCGGAAGTCGAAGCCCTCGACCACAAGATTTTCTCCGAAGGCGCCGGGAATGACGTTTGCCCCGCGCTTATTGAAGGCCTCTATCTTGTCGGCGCTCAGAAGACTCACCTGTCTGTGCCAGCTCCCGGCGTGCGCGTCGCCGTCAATGCCCCATTCGGCGGAGAAGTGCGCGGTATTTACATCGTGCTTTTGCAGACCCTTACGGTCGCTCGTACATACGGCTATAACCTTTCCCATGCTGTTATCCTCCTATCTGACTCATTGCGTGCCGCTCGGTGACGGCGGCGCACGTGTCGAAGCAGTGCGCACGCGGCTTATTGTATATCGAGATTTTCAGCGCCTCACGCAGCTCATCGTCCGTGCAGCCGCCTCGGATGAGCGTGCGCAGGTCGGCGGAGTCGGCGTAGCACAGGCAGGGCTTTAGCTGTCCCGTGCTCGTCAGGCGTACCCGGTTGCAGTCGGCGCAGAACTTGTGGCTCACGGCGTCTATAAAGCCTATCCTGCCGAGCAGCAAATCGCTCTTATAATAATGCGCAGGACCGTTGCCGCGCCTTTCGTCCGTCGGGGCAAGGTCTGGCCAGCGCTTTCTCAGCGCCGAGAGAATATCGTCCGGTGAGACTCGCCGCATCGCCGTGCCGAAGCCGATGGGCATAAGCTCTATAAAGCGCACGTCCACTGGAAGCTCCTCCGCTATGGCGGCAAGCTCCGGCGCGTCCTCCTCGGTTTCCTCCAGCAGCACGGCGTTTAGCTTTGTACGCAGCCCCATTGCGCAGGCGTCCTCTACGGCCTGCATTATGCGCTTCAGCAGCTCTGCGCCCTCGGGGTGTCCGCTTATTCGCGTATAGCGCTCCGCATTCAGGCTGTCGAGGCTTATGTTTATGCCGTCAAGCCCTGCGGCGGCAAGCGCATCCAGATTTTTTCCGAGTAAGAGTCCGTTTGTCGTCAGCGTGACCTGCTCCGTCCCGCTTTGCCTCTTGAGCGCGGCGATAAAGCTCACACAGTCGGCGCGGACAAGCGGCTCTCCGCCCGTGACCTTAAATTTTCTTATCCCCAGCTCCGAGGCGGCGCGGCATATGCGCAGTATCTCCTCATAACGGAGAATTTCCCCGTGCCCCAGCGCGTCTATAGGCTCGGGCATACAGTATCGGCAGCGCAGGTTGCAGCGGTCGGTCACGGAAATGCGCATATAATCTATTTCTCGCCCATATCTGTCAAGCATGGCTCATCTTCCCTTGCCGAAGCCGCAGTTGGGGAAATGGCACACCGGGCAGTTGAGGCAGAGTCCGCCGTTGCCGAGTCCCGCAAGCCATTGTTTAGTAATGGGCGTATCCGTGACGAGGTAGGGCAGCACAAGGTCAAATATAGTGCGCTTTGCGTACATCACGCAGCCGGGCAGACCGCAGACTGGGCGGCCGTCCGGCGAATACGACACGAGAAACATCGCTCCGGGCAGCACGGGCGCGCCGTAGGAGACGATATTCGCGCCGGTATTCTTGATGGCAAGCGGGGTCTTGTCGTCGGGGTCAACGCTCATGCCGCCGGTGCAGAGAACCATCTCGCAGCCCTGCGCAAGCATATCGTTTATCGCGGCGGTGATTTTTTCATGGTCGTCGTTCAGTATGACGTGCGCCGCCATCTCGCAGCCGAATTCCGCAAGCTTTGCCTGAACCACCGGGCTGAAGGTATCCTCAATGCGCCCGTAAAACACCTCGTTGCCGGTCGTGACAAGACCGTATTTCCTCGGTCTTACCGGCACAAGGCGCATTATAGGCTCGTCCCCGGCAAGCAATTTTGCCTGCTCCATGCGCTCCTTTGCAATGACAAGGGGTATGACGCGCATACCGCAGAGCTTGTCGCCCTTTTTCACCATGAAGCCGGAGTGCCGTGCGGCTATCATCATGTCACCGAGCGAATTTATGGCGCGAAGCCGCTCAAGGTCAACGAGCAGCAGACCGTCAATATCCGCGATAAGCTCTATCTTGCCCTCCTTGGGCGCCGTCGCGTGCATATTCTCGTTCTGGCAGATGCTTCGGAGTATCTCCGCCGCCTCGTCCTCGTGGAGCATATTCTCGTCCTTTTCCCAGACATAGATATTGTCCTTGCCGACCGACAGAAGCACCGGGATGTCCTTTTCGGTGATGATATGCCCCTTGCGGAATACCGCGTCCTTGGTCACGCCCTTGATTATCTGCGTGATGTCATGGCACAGCACATGACCCACTGCGTCCTCGGTTTTGATAAGCTTCATTAGATAATCTCCTTGTCTTGTATATTAAGCAGCCGCTGTTTATTTTTGAAAATACGGGCAATCGCCTCCTATGCACTCTCGGTTGAGCGCAGTATATTTGCACCCAAGCTTACAAAGCGGCATATCCGCGCCGCCTGTCTCGCGCAAAAACCGGCTTGCCTCCTCTATCGCCACTCTGGACGTTCGCTTGCAGCAGCGAGGTCCGCCTATCTCGGCAAGCCTTGCAAGTATATCCGAGACAAGCTGCTGCGGAAGCGGCCATGCGTCCTTATGCAACGGGCTTGAGCCGAGAAGCAGGGAGGCAAATATGCCCGCTCCTGCCGCCGCGCCGCACACACCCCAAAAGCCGCAGGTGCCGCCGGGCAGCTTTGACGCGCGCCTATACGCCTCGCGCATCGCCTCATCATAGCTAATATCGCCGCCGTTATTACGCAGTGCAGTCAGCAGCACGAGCGGCACGATGATATGATGCTCCGGTCCGTGCATATGTACCGAGGGGAGATCCATGACGCTGTCCAAAAGCAGCAGCGGATTTTTCTCCCTGCTTTTATATAGCTCCGGGATAATGGCGGCGAAGGCTCCGTAGGCATGGCACTCGTCGCAGACATAGTGCCCGTTTGCGCAGACGGCGTTGCCGACGCTCTCCCTGCCGCAGACGGCGCAGCGCCGCTCGGTGCCGAGGCTATTATATACAAGCTCCGCGCCGCAGATAAGGCAGCCGGAGAAATGCTCCTCCCCGCCGCTCTGCGGGCAGCAGACCTCTATCCTTTCCATGCTCTTCTCCTCTATTTATCTATATTATTACTTGATATTTATAACTTCTCTGCCGCAAAGCCCGTTTATTCTCCGCGCCGCGGCAAGCGCCTCGCGTCTGCGTCTCTCATGCGCCCTGAGTGCCTCGTCATCCCGGCACTTTTTCAGGCTTTCGGAAAAGCGCTCCTCAAGACTCACGCGCCGCGCTCCGAGTCTGAGATTATCCGCAAGGCAAAGTGCCGTAAGCTCAAGCGAGGCCGCCGCGTCCGGCTCGTGATGCCGCCGAACCAGCTCCGCCTCACGGGTATAGCCGAGCTCGCTCAGCCAGTCCGCGCCGCGCCGTGAATGCTCCGGCAGACTCCGCGCAATATCGTGCAGCAGCGCCGCGTTTTCCACAAGCTCCGCGTCGATATCATTCCCGCTTTCCTTCAGCGCAGCGGCAATTCTCAGCGCTTCCTCGGCGGTGGCGGCGCAATGCTCGATGACCTTCTCCGGCGCTCCCGCAGCGTGCAGCAGGCGCAGACACAATGCTCTGTCCAACTCAGGCCGCGGAGCCTCGCCGATTTTTACAAGACGAAAGCCTCCGTCATACTCGAGCGTCACGCAGGCGCAGTACGGGACACGGTACTCCCGGCTGCTCTCAAGCGCGGTTCCGGAAAGGCTTGCCGCCATTAGTCTGATGACCGCCGAGTGGGAAATCGCCGCGATATCCCCGCCGCTTTTGTCAAGACATTCCATGAGCGCCTCCTCAAAGCGGCAAAGCGCCGCCCGCGGCTCCTCCGCGCCGGGTATCGGAACGCTCATATCCACGCCGCGTCGCTCGTACAGCTCCGGAAAACACTCCTTTATCTCGCGGAAGCTCAGACCGTCCCACAGCCCCATATCCGCCTCACGAAGTCCCGGTACAACTACAGCCGAGGGCGAAAAATACGCCGCCGTCTCGCGCGCTCTCGAAAGCGGGCTTGTAAACACCGCGCTTATCCCGGCGTGCTCAAGCTCCCGCGCCGCAAGGCAGGACTGCATATGCCCTATCGTGCCGAGCGGAATATCCGTCCTCCCGAGGCAGCGGCTCCCGTCCGGGAAATCCGGCCTTCCGTGCCGGATAAGATACACGCGCCGGCTCACAGCAGCTCACCGAAGCAGTCCTGAAAGAGCCGGTCGCCCTCCTCACGCAGCCGCCGCTCAAATTCATTATATTTCTCCAAAAGGCGCAGCCCGTCTCCCGTAAGCCTGCTCTGACCGCCGCCGAGTCCGCCCTGACTGCGCTCAACCAGCGTCCGCCCGAGCTCCGTTTCAAGGCGGCGTATTATGTTCCAGCCGGTCGAATACGATATCTGCATACGCTGACAGGCACTGCGAACGGAATTCGTCTCCCCGACAAGCGTGAGGAGCATTGCGATCTTCCGGTCAAAAAAGACCTTCTCCTTTGCAAGCTCCACGTTTATTATCGGTCTTACAAGCTGCCGATTGTGATAGCTCAAAAGCGCCCTGTAGTCCTCCAGGGTGTCCGCGTCATGAAGGATACCGCTGTCCTCAACGGCTATCTCCGTCATCTCCGCACCGCAGTGCTCGATAGCGCCGCCGAGTCCGCCCTCCCCGCAATATAACAGGATCGTATCCACCAGTTCTGAGCCGATGAGAATCGGGTGTCCGCGCTTGCCTCCGCACACCGGACAAACAAGGCTTGCTCCGGAAGCCATGAGACCGCTCACTGTGGCAGCGGTAAAGAGCGGAATATCCACCGGCGTGAAGAGAATCGCGTCACATTTATCTTTCATGTATTCCAGACCGATCTTGGCGGAGTCGAACATCTGCGTGGTGCGGTACTGGTCGTTGCGCAGAAAAACAAGCCCATTGTTTGCCAGATGGCGCTCAAGCTCCTGCGCATTGTAGCCGGTGACCATGACGATCCTCGTCACGCCGACTTGCCGGAGCGTGGCAACAATGCGCTGTGCGATTGAAATGGAACCGATGTTGAGCATGGGCTTGAAATCGCCCATGCGCGATGACATTCCCGCTGCGACGATCACGGCGCCAAACTGCATATGGACACCTCCCAGAAAGCGTCTTGATCACGTTTCGGCTGAAATACAGAAGCCCTGCGCGTATTGAATTCAGATTCACGGTCAAACCGAGAAAGAGCTTCTCATACGTAGCAGGGCTTACTTAAATATTACACGAAAGTCACGAATGTGTCAATAAAATTTGCGTAAAATAATTGCAATATGCACAAAAAGCATTGATTATTTTCTGCGAGTTGCATCTGCGTGATAGTTGCCACACGGGAACGCATGACGTAATATATAGTTGTACAGGTTATATCAGGAGGCAAGGATGGAAGACAAACGGTTTGAACTTCGCGCAGATACCGTCACGATCGAAATCTCAGACGCGGAAACAGGGCAGGTATTTCGAAGAAATCTGCCAATAGAGTATTATGAGAACGCCAATTTTCTGCGTCTGCGGGGAGAAAATTTTGACGGCGGTATGTCGGAGCTTGTGTTTTACACCCCGCGCGGAATTCAAAAGCTCAAGGACGTGAGCGGCAGCGGTGCGGATAAGGACAACTGTCACTGATTTCCAGAGTCTATCCGCAAAGCCGAAAGCTAAGCAAAACAGCGTAAAAAAGTATAATTATAAGAATTATGAGGAGGTATATGAATGATCAAAAAATCACTCGTCATCAATGGAGTACAGCGCATCCTGATTGTTGAGCCTCATGAGACTCTGGCCACGGTTCTGCGTGAGCATCTGCTGCTTACCGGCTGTAAAATCGGCTGCGGCGAGGGTCACTGCGGCACCTGCAACGTCATTTTAGACGGCAAGGTCACTCGCTCCTGCCTGCTTAAGATGGAGAAAATCAGAGACAACGCGGAGATAACGACGATAGAGGGCGTCGGCACTCTGCACGATATGCACCCGCTTCAGGTCGCGTGGATGGCATACGGCGGCGCGCAGTGCGGCTTCTGCACCCCCGGCTTCATCATCAGCGCCAAGGTGCTGCTCGACAAGAACCTGAACCCGACCCGCGAGGAGGTACGCGACTGGTTCAACAAAAACCGCAACCTCTGCCGCTGCACCGGCTATAAGCCCCTTATCGATGCTACAATGGCGGCGGCCGCCGTCATGCGCGGTGAGATGAGCAAGGAGGATCTTGTATTCAAGCCCACCGGAGACAGCATCAAGGGCACGAAATACATCCGTCCCTCCGCCGCGCAGAAGGTCACCGGCACTTGGGACTTCGGCGCCGACGACGCGCTCAAGATGCCCGAGAATACGCTTCGCCTCGCCCTCACGCAGGCCACGGTATCTCACGCCAACATCAAGAGCATCGACACCACCGAGGCCGAGAAGATGCCCGGCGTCTTTAAGGTCATCACCTATAAGGATATTCTTGCCGCAGGCGGCACCAACAAGATAAACGGTCTTGTCATGCTCCCCAAGCACAACAAGACCGACGGCTTTGAGCGTCCTGTGCTCTGCTCGGACAAGATATTCCAGTTCGGCGATGCAATAGCCATTGTCGCGGCAGACACCGAGGCGCACGCCCGCGCCGCTGCGGACGCCGTCAAGGTGGAGATTGAGGAGCTGCCCGCGTACATGAACGCCATGGACGCCAAGGAGCCCGACGCTATCGAGATCCACCCCGGCATTCCCAACGTATTCTACGAGACCAACTGCATCAAGGGACCCGACTTCGATTGGAACAGCATCCCCGATGCTCAGCAGGTCGAGATCGAGAGCTACTGCTCGCGTCAGCCTCATCTGCACCTTGAGCCCGACTGCGGCTACGGCTACATAGACGAGGACGGCATGGTCACGGTTCACTCCAAGTCCATCGGCATCCATCTGCATATGCCGATGATTGCCGACGGTATAGGCGTGCCGATGGAGAAGCTGCGCCTTATACAGAACCACACCGGCGGCACTTTCGGCTACAAGTTCTCGCCCACGAACGAGGCGCTCATCGGCGCGGCGGCAAAGATCACCGGACGCCCGGTCTCGCTCGTGTTCAACCAGTTCCAGAACATTACCTACACCGGTAAGCGCTCCCCCGCCTTCATGCACATAAAGCTCGGCGCGGACAAGGACGGCAAGCTGCTTGCAATGTGGGGCGATAACTACGTTGACCACGGTCCCTACTCCGAGTTCGGCGATCTGCTCACCATGCGTCTGAGCCAGTTTACCGGCGCGGGCTACGGCATCCCCTCCATCCGCAACAAGAGCCAGACCGTGTTCACAAACCATGCATGGGGCTCCGCCTTCCGTGCCTACGGCTCGCCGCAGTCCTTCATGGGCTCCGATATCGCAATCGACTGCCTTGCCGCCAAGATGGGCATAGACCCCTTCGAGATGCGCGCAATGAACTGCTACAAGGCCTCCGAGCACACCACCATCCCCACCGGCTACGCTCCCGATGTTTACTGTGAGGAGGAGCTCTTCGACAAGGCTCGTCCGCTGTACGAGGCGGCCAAGAAGCGTGTCGCGGAGAAGAATGCCGCCTCCGACGGGCGCTATAAGTACGGCATCGGCGTGTCCCTCGGCGTTTACGGCTGCGGACTTGACGGCGTTGACGCCTCCTCCGCCTTTGCCGAGCTCAACCCCGACGGCACGGTCACGATGTACGCCTCCTGGGAGGATCACGGTCAGGGCGCCGACATGGGTATTGTCGCCTCCGCGCACGAGACTCTGCGTCAGGCCGGTATAAAGCCCGAGCAGATTCGTCTTGTCATGAACGACACAAAGGTCACCCCGAACTCCGGTCCTGCGGGCGGCTCCCGCTCTCAGGTCATGACCGGCAATGCCTGCCGCCTCGCCGCCGAAAACCTGCTTGCAGCGATGCGCAAGGAGGACGGCAGCTACCGCAGCTATGGGCGCTACATTGTGATCGCC
>ERZ1026846.901-NODE-901-length-20679-cov-5.374370_pt1 | contig 20679 bp, 12 predicted proteins | sample MGYA00380153_ERZ1026846 | MGnify/ENA primary metagenome ERZ1026846 (study PRJEB33269, sample SAMEA4719789) | human gut metagenome | biome: human-associated habitat; feature: organic feature; material: feces | place: Cameroon | collected 2013-10 ...
GGCAGCGTCAGATGTGTATAAGAGACAGTGGTGGTAGAAGACCGCTGGATACCCGCCGAAATATCGGGCACCACAGCTACCGAAAACCCCAACGCCCTGTGGCCCCGACTGACCTACACTAACAATAACAACAACAACCGCCAGAGCACCTTCTGGCTGAAGAACGGACGATACCTGCGCTTCAAGAACCTGGAGATAACCTACGACCTGCCCCGCAAGATGCTGCAACACATACGTATGCAGAGCATGCGACTGGGCTTTGTGGGCGAAAACCTCTTCACCTGGAGCCCCTTCAAATGGTGGGATCCCGAGGGCAATAACGAGTCGGGCAATGCTTACCCCATTAGCCGCACCTTCTCGTTCTATGTCAACTTCAGTATCTAATAAAAAAACCTGACGATATGAAAAAAATATCTATATTAATAATGCCCGCCCTCATGGCAGGAATGGCCTTCACCTCTTGCTCTGACTATCTCGACGTAGATAAATACTTCTACGACCAGATGACGCTCGACTCGGCCTTCTCAAAACGCCAGTATGTAGAGGGATGGATGTCGAACGCCTTTGAGCCTATCGACCAGTTGGCCGAATCAGACGGCATCACACGCTTCTTGAGCGACGACATTGTAAAATATGATGGTCACGACCACCAAAACTGTAACTACTCGGCCTCGACCAACAACGACCGTAGCAAAGAGCTGCTGTATAAAGGCTACGAGTGTATACGTAAGGCCAGCACACTGATAAATAACGTAGATCGCTGCCCAGAACTGACCAGCAGCGAGAAAGAAGATATGAAGGGACAGATGCGCTTTGTAAGAGCGTATGCTTACTGGGCATTGCTGCGCCACTTTGGTCCTGTGCCCTTGGTGCCTGAACAGGGTATGAACGTAAGCCTCTCGTACGAAGAGCTGTCGTTGCCCCGTGTGCCCATCGACGAGACCATCAACTTTCTTGACAACGACCTGAAGATTGCGGCTCGCTCGCTGCCCCTGCGTCGCACCGTGAACAATATGGGACATCCCACACGTGGCGCTGCCCTGGCCCTTCGTGCCCGACTGCTGCTGTGGGCTGCCAGCCCGCTGATGAACGGCAACAAAGACCTCTTTAACGTGAAAGATAAGGAGGGCAGACAGCTGGTTCCGCAAGAGTATGATGAGGCTAAATGGGCCAAGGCCGCTGCCGCCGCTAAGGAGGTGATGAACCTTGATATGTATAGCCTATACACCATTGAGCCCGACCCCGCTACGCCCGACTATGAGCGTCCGCCCTACAATGCCGAATACTCTGACAAGAAGTTCCCCGACGGATGGGCCGATGTTGACCCGTATCTCTCGTATAAGTCGATATTTGATGGCACCATTCAGGGCTCGAAGAACCCCGAACTTATCTTCACACGTACCAAGAATGGTGGTAACCAAACTAAATATTGGGTGAAGGAAAGCATGCCACGCACACTGAGCGGTAACAACTCGATAGGCGTGTCGCAGAAACAGGTAGATGCCTACCTGATGGACAACGGACAAACGGTGACCGAGGCTAAGCAGACTGGCTACTACCGCCAAGACGGATTTACCACATCGGCCAGCGCCCTAAACGAGGGCGGTGCACCCTTCTTGCCTGCGGGCGTGTCGTGGCAATATGCACATCGTGAGCCGCGCTTCTATGCCTCAATAGCTTATTGTGGATCGATATGGAAGTGTTCAAGCGCCAGCGAAAAAGGGTATCGCAACCAGCAGATTTTCTATTATCGCGACCTGAACGATGGCAAACAGGGCTTTAAAGAAGACTGCCCCTTGACGGGCATTGGCTTTAAGAAGTTTGTGAACGATGAAGATGCCTACACCACGGGCGGATACATTATTGACAAGACTGAGCCTACCTTCCGCTATGCCGAGATACTGTGCATCTATGCCGAGGCGCTGAACGAGCTTACATCGGGCAAAGAATATAGCATTGAGGGCTATAACAACGAGCCAGTGCTGGTGAAACGTGATGCCGCCGAGATGCGTGCCGCACTGAAACCTATACGTATGCGTGCTGGTGTGCCCGACTTAAGCGACATGACCTACAACGACTCGGAGCTGCTGCGTGCCGCCATCAAGCGCGAACGTCAGGTCGAGTTCTTGGGCGAAAACAGCTTCCGCTACTACGACTTGCGCCGCTGGAAGGATGCGCTGATTGAAGAAAACCAGCCGTTCATGGGCTGCAACATCAACATCAGTAACGACGAGAGCCGCGTGCAGCAGTTCTATCGCCCCACGGTGGTGGCCTCAATGCCTAAGGTGTTTATACAGAAAATGTATCTGTGGCCCTTTACCACAGCTGAGCTGAAGCGAAACACTAACCTGACACAGAACCCTGGCTGGTAAGCCTATCGGTGGCATGTTTATTTAGAATAAATGATTTTTATTGAATAATAAAAGATATGAAACGTAATATTTTCAAACATATCTGCCAGGGCACACTGCTGGCTGCGGTGGCCCTCTGCACGGTGTCGTGCGAGGATGAACTCGACTCAGAGCTGTTCACCAAATACTCGTATCTGATGAACAATGGCTGGCAAGAAAACATTGAGATGCCTATCAACGACGATAATACGGTTGACCTGCCCGTTTACTTTGGCGTGAATGGCACCTCGGGCAACGATAAAGACATTATTGTAAAGATGGAGGTGGATGCCGACACGCTGTCGCTCTTCAACTTTGATAAGTTTAAGAACGAAACGGCATCTTACTACGACCTCTTGCCCGCCGACTGCTATACCTTTGACAAACCGCTGTATACCATACCTAAGGGCGACCTTAATGCGAAGGCGGTGTGCCGTATAGACCTTAATGCGCTGCGCCAGCACGATATCTATAACGAGTATGTGCTGCCAGTGAAGATTGCCTCGTCAGAGGGCGAGGTGGTGGGCCCATCGCGTTACACCAAGGCGCTGTATTATCTCAACTTTACAAATAAGTATTCGGGCGTGTATGCGGGTAACGGTACCATCAAGCAGATGGGCACGTCTTACTCGGCCGAGGTGTCGGGCAAACAGCTGTATGCCATCTCTAAAAACGAGTGCTATATGTATGCTGGCAATATGGACCGCACCAAGGCAGGGCATAAACAGTATGTTATCACCGCAAAGTTTAACGACGATGGTACACTTGACGTTTCGGCTAACAACGAGGCTATTGCCCTTGTGCCGCTGAAGGGTAGCTGGCAACAGAAGTTTTATAGCAACGTGTCTGACTCGCGTAAACTGATACGTATGGTTACGGTAACGATAGGTTACGAGTATTCTGACCTTGACAATGCTGACGATGACGTGCGCTATAGCTATGAAGGAACGCTCACAAAGAGCGAAGATGTGTTTAAGAAAGACTTCCCCAACGCTAAGATTGAGGTGGAGGAGTAAAAGATCATAAAACAAAAACACGCCCTGCAAGGATGAAGGCTTTCATCTTTGCAGGGCGGTTTTTTTTTAGTTGACGAGTTGACGAGTTGACGAGTTGACGAGCTGTTTGTCTTGTAGTTGACGAGTTGACAAGTTGACGAGCTGTTTGCTTTTTTAGTTGACGAGTAGACTAGCTGTTTGCTTTATCGGCTATAGCCTGGATTGTTGGGCATAAGGTTGGGGTTGATGTCCATTTGTGATTGGGGCACTGACCACAGATAGTCGCGGTTCTCGTCGAAGCTATACTTGTCGAGACGTATGTTCTCGGTGTTGTTATTGATGAAACGGGCGCCCAGCACATAGCCATCAAGGCATTGCTTGCCTATGCGCCAACGCTTAATGTCGAACCAACGCAGACCCTCAAGAGCCAACTCGCAGCGCCGCTCGCGCCGTATAATGTCGCGCATATCGGCTTGGGTGGCCGTGGATGGATAGTCGAGGGCCGAGGCCAGGGTGAAGCCTGCACGCTGGCGTATGGGGCGTAGGGTGGCGTTCCACACCTCTTGGCTCATCTTGCCTTGCTCGTTCATGGCTTCGGCATACATCAACAGCACGTCGGCATAGCGCATGGTGATGATGTTGATTGACGATGCCAGGCGGTCTTCGTGCTTGGCATCATAATATTTGCGCACATAATAGCCTGTGGGCGTTTGGTTCTTGTTAGGGCCCGCATAGGCATCGGTGGTGATGTTTGACTTGGGGTGGGTGTATATAATTTTGCCTGTGGTGCCATCGGCCACGTTGTCGCTCCATCGGTAGCCATCATACACCACGGTGGCGGTGAGGCGCGGGTCGCGGTGGGCGTAGGGGTGTGCCGCATTGTATAGGGGCGAGGCATCGGTGGTGAGACCATCTTCCATCAGATAGGCGCTGACAAGGCTCTCGGTGGGGGCTCGGCCATTCACGCGTGCCCCTACTGATATGGGTGCCATATCGTGCATCTCGCCCCATGTTCTTACGCGGGGTGCATACTCGTAGTCGGCTATAATCTCGGCGTTATATTCGGCATCTTGGCTGAACAGGTCTTGATAGTTGGGATAGAGGGCGTAGTGGCCATACTGCTCTTGCTCGTTCATAAGCATGAGGCAGTATTGTTCTACGGCGGCCCAATCGGCATCGTACAGATAGGCACGGGCCTGAAGCATTATGGCGGCACCGCGTGTTATCTGTCCGCGCTCGTCGTTGGTAAGGTCGTCGCGGCGGGGCAGATAGTTCACAATGGCTGTTAGCTCGTTGTGTATGGCTGTCATTACCTGTGTGTGGGGTGTGCGGCTCACGCGTTTGGCCTCGGCGGTGGTAAGGTTGCTGGTAAAGTAGGGCACATCGCCATATAGCGAGGTGAGGCGTAAATACATCCATGCTCGAAGGTATCGTGCCTGTGCCTTCATGCGGGTAAGGGTGTGCTGGTTAGCCTGTAGCTTATCTATGTGTTCAAGAAACATATTGGCGGTCTTGATGCCAGCATACAGGTTTTTCCATGTGGTGGCAAAGGTGGTAGTGGTGGTTTCGGCATTGCCATCGCGTATGGTGCGCTCGTCGCAGAAGTCGCGAGCGTGGATAAGGTTGTCGGTAAGCGTCTCATCGTTCCACATGGTGCCTGCCGAATAGTGCTGGTTATACACCATGTTTAGCATGTATTGAGCCTTCTCTATCGAGGTCCAGAACTGATCTTCTGAGTAGGTGCCCGCGGGGCTCGTATCCATGTCGTTACAGGACACCAGGCATAAGAGTGCTCCGCCCGCCAGTATAGAGCGTAGCAGTGGGGCAATGATGCCCTGCTTACGCTGCCCTATGGCGGTATGCTTAGGTGTGCACGTGGGGGCGTGTTTAGTGGTATGTTTGTTAATGTGCATGGTGCGTAGCGTGTTAAAAGTCGATGTCGAAGCCCATACCCCAATAGCGTAGGGGTGGGTAGGTGGTGCCTGTGTTTGAGGCGCCGAAGGTCATACTGCTGTCAAACTCGGACGTTTCGGGGTCGATAAAGCTTGTGGGCGACAGCGTGAGCAGGTTCTGCCCCGTGAGGTAGATGCGGCAGCGCTGTATGTGTAGGGCCCGTGTGAGGCGCGGTGGCAGCGTATAGCCTATGGTTATGTTTTTAAGTCGGGCATAGGCGGCATTGAAGATGTAGATGTCGGAACCTATGCGATAATTGTTGTTCTCTGACGTTGACCCTTGCGCCGCGAGACGTGGACGTTTGCTGTTGGGGTTGCTGGGGGTCCAGTAGTCGGTTTGGTGCTTGTAGATGGCGTAAGCATAGTTGCCAAAGAATGGCTCTACCAGCTCGCCACGCACCATCATATCGCGCTTGCCCACACCATTGATAAAGATGCTGGCATCGAAGTCTTTCCAGGTAAAGGTGTAGGTGAAGCCGAAGGTGTAACGTGGGAAGGCGTTGCCCAGCACATAGCGGTCGTTTGAGTTGATAATGCCATTGCCATCGCGGTCAACATAGCGCACGTCGCCAGGATATACGATGGCGCCCACGGGTAGGGCAGCATCGGCAATCTCGGCCTCGCTCTGAAAGATGCCTGCCGTGCGGTAACCGTAGTAAGAATGTATAGGTGCGCCCACCTTTTTCACGATCCACATCTCATCGAGCGAACTTATCTGCATCTGTTCGGGCAGGCTACGCAGGCGGTTGCGGGTGTCGGCCATGTTGAAGGCAAAGGTGTGCTCGGTTTGTGCGCCCTTTAAACGATACTGTAAGGATAGCTCCCATCCCTGGTTTGACATGCTGCCTATGTTTGTGATGGCGGCGTTGGTGCCAAACACGGTGGCTACCTCGGGGCGCATAAGTATGTCGTTTGTGTTTTTGTAGAACCAGTTGAAGCCCAAGGTAAGGCGCTGATGTAGAAATGTGGCATCGAGACCTATGTTGAACGACTGGGTGCGCTCCCACCGCAGATTGTCGGAACCCAGGGTGAAGCCCGCGCCCGTTACCCCCTTGTTGTTAAAGGCGTAAGCGTTGTTATACAGAATGTAACGTGTGAAGCGGTCGTAAGCATTGATGCTTTGGTTGCCCAGCACACCGTATGAGGTGCGCAGCTTGATGTGGCCCACGTTATGGCGATAGGTGCTGAGGAAGGGCTCGTCAGTAACGAGCCATGCGGCAGAGATAGAGGGGAAGAAGCTCCAGCGATGTGCGTTGGCAAACTTTGAGGTGCCATCGTATCTGAAGTCGAACTCGCTGATGTAGCGGTTGGCCCAGTTGTAGGTTACGCGTCCGAGCACCGACGAGATGCTGGTGCGCGTTTGCTGTTCAGGGCTTACGGTGGTGCCATCGCCCGGAATAACGTAGGCATTATCGCCTGTGGTGGTGCCAAAGTCGGCATTGGCATAATATAGGCGCACGCTGTTTGTGGTGCGGGTGGTGCTCTCGTTGCTAATGCCTAACAATGCCTTTATGTGGTGGCGTTGCAGCTGACGCTCGTAATTGAGCAGTAACTGTGTGTTGATAAGATACGAGTCGGCGTTTTGGTCGTTCACCTCGCGGCGCTGTCGGTCGTAGCGGGTGGGCTCGCTTTGGTTCTCGTTGGTATAATAGGGCACGGTAAACTGGCGGCTGTACCGGTGGCTGCCCATCACGTTTACGCCCACCACACCTTTAAGCGAGAGGTGATGGCCAAGGTCGAGATTGGCTGTTACGTTGGCGGTGAAGTCGTTCTTACGGCTCTTGTCGGTGCCACCAGCTTCGAGGCTTCCTAAGGGGTTAAACTCTGACAAGATATCGTTGAGCAGATACTTGCCGTTCGCTTTCATCTTATAATAATAGTAGGGTGGCACGCGCGAGGCATCGCGCTCAAGACTGGTGCCTGTGGTGGCCAGGTTGTCTTCGCGCACGAAGGCCAGCAGGGCTTGCAAATTCAGTCGGCCAGCCTGCATCTCAACGTTTGAGCGTAGGTTATAGCGTTGTGTGCCATAGTTTTTGTTGCCCACATAGTTGCTGGCTTGGTCAAAATATCCAGCCGACACCATATAGGTGGCCTTGTCGGTGCCTCCGCTCACACTCACGTTATAGTTTTGTTGTAGGGCGGTGCGAAAAATCTCGCGCATGAACCATCGCTCTTCGCTTTGGTGCTTGCGAAGATCGGCTATCTGCTCGTCGGTAAACTCGATATAGCCGCCCACGTTCTTGTACGACTCGTTACGCATCTCGGCATTGCGCCAGCCTGCCACAGGCTCGTAAAGCAGGTGTGGCGTTTGCCAGCCCACTGACGAGGTGAGCTTTACTGAAGGGCGCTCGTTACGCTTGCCCTTGCGGGTGGTGATGAGCACCACGCCATTGCTCGACCGTGAGCCATAGATGGCAGCGGCGCCCGCATCTTTCAGCACCGATATGTTGTCGATATCGTTCATGTTAAGGTTTGACAGGGCATCGTCGTTGCACACCATGCCATCAACCACCACCAGCGGGGCATTGCTGTTCAGGGTGCTGATGCCGCGTATGTTGATGTTGTTGACCAAGGCGTTGGGGTTAGCGCTGCGGCGCTGGATGGTGAGGTTGGGCGAAAGGCCCTGTAGCGCCTCGGTGAGGGTAGAAACGGGCTGCTGACTTACATCGGTGCCGCGTAGCTTGTCGACAGCGCCTGTAAGTGTTTGTTTGCGTGTGGTGCCATAGCCTATCACCACTACCTCGTTTAGTTTGTTTACGGCTTCGCGTATGACGATGGTGCCTAACTGTAGGCGGTGGCGCACGGGCACATTGGCACTTTCGTAACCTATGTAGCTGATGTGTATGCTGCCTTGTGGCGAGACGTTTAGCGTAAACAGGCCATCGGCATCGGTAACGGTGCCTCGGCGGGTAGAGGGGTCGATAACGGTGGCGCCTAATACGGGCAAGCCCTCTTGATCGAGCACACGTCCTTGCACAATGAAGGGGTGCGCTGAAGAAGGGGCTGGAGTGTTGGTAGAAGTATTGCTTTTATTGTCGGCTTTGCGATACAGAATGATAAGTTTTTTCTCGATCATGAAGCTGATGTCGGGTGGCAGAATGGTGCGCAGCACGGTCTTGATGGGGGTGTTGCGACAGTGTATGCTTACGCGTAGCTGCTCGTCAATAACGTCGGCTTTGTAGATGAACGACATGTGGGTTTGTCGTTCAATATCGTGTATAACCTTTCGCAACGGTTCATTGTCGAACCGCTGTGTGATGGTTTGGGCTTGAACAATATGGCAAGCCACAAACATCGTCAGAGCGAGAAGCAGCCTTCTTGCTGCCGTAACGATGTGCATGAAAAGGTTTTAGCGTGTAGTAGGTATGAGCTTATGTTGTGGGGGTGCTTGTGTGGGGTGCTTGTGTGTGGCGAGTGGACGTTACTGTATGGTTAGCGTGTCGCCATTGCGTGTAATGTTGTGGCCCGTAATGCGTGTGAGGGCCGATGCCACCTCGTCGATGGTTTCGTTGTTCTGTAGCATCACTGATATGCGCATGTTGGCACACTGGCTGTCGGCCAGGTGTACGTTTACGTTATACTGGCGGCTCAGTACGCGGCCAAACTGCTCAAGGGTGATGTCGGGATACATCAGTCGGCCCGAGCGCCAGCCATCGGCAAAGCCATCGGTAGCGTAGCGTTGCAGCTGGCCTGTAGCCTTATCAAGCTGCACGGCATCGCCAGGGGCAAGTGAAAGGTTTTGCTTGCCGTCGCTCAGCTCTACCTTGCCTTCCATCAGGGTGGTGGTAGAGATGGGATCGTTGTCGTAGGCCGACACGTTAAACTTGGTGCCTTTTACCGTGACATCATAGCCCTGTGTGTGCACGGTAAAGGGCTTGCCTTGGTGCTTTTGTACCTCAAAATAGGCTTCGCCATGCAGCTCTACGCGGCGGTTGTCGTTGTTAAACTGGTTTGTGTAGGCTAACGATGAGCCTCCGTTGAGCCATACCTTCGACCCATCGGGCAGTGTTACCTGTGTCTTGCTGCCAGCTGGGGCCGAGCAGAGATAGGTTTGTGTGGCGGTAGAGCGCGAGAACGACCAAATGGCGGCGCAACCTATAATGACGATGATGGCGGCGGCAGCTACTGCCTTGTGCCACCACTGCATGTGCACGGTGCGACCTATGTGGGGGTCGATGGCGTTTTGCAAGCGTTGCCATGCTTGGTCAACGGCAGGCGCTGGCGTGCTGAAGATGTTGGCTTCCCATTCTTCCATCCATTGGTTGAAGAGGGCGGCTTGCTCTTCGCCTTGCTTTATAAAGGCATCAATCATGGCTTCTTCTTCATGGGTGGCTTCACCATTAAGGTAGCGCATGACGATGGGCTTATATTCATGGGGTTGTATATTCATATTTTATGTGTGTCTTGTCTTTATATAATTTATCTAATAATCTAAATAGCTCTAAATAGCCCAAATAACCTTTTTATATTCGGTCTGTATCCTATGTTACAATCAACTATATATGAGTATAACCGTTAGTTGGCTTGTTTTTCAACCTACAACACCATGGTTTTAATGTTTTTTAATATGAATAGGTGCTGGTAGGGCTTGAAAAGTTGGGCTTGTAGTGCTGTGGTTGTATGTTGATGAGTTGTTAAAAGTCGGTGGGGTAGTGCTTCTGTATGTAGGCTTTCACCTTTTCGCTGGCTTTGTTTACCAGTTTGGCCACGGCCGATATGCTGATGTTCATCTCTTCGGCGGCTGATTGCAAGGTGCAATCGTTGAGGCGCACGTATCGATAAGCCTCTTGTTGCCGATCGGGTAGGTTGTTGAGCACCGTGTTGAGCAGCTGTTGTAACACTGAGCCATCGGCGCTGGTGGGGTCGGCACTGTTGGCGCTGTTGGTGCTGATGCTGAGGTTGGTGGCGTATAGATGTTCAACCTCGCTGTGTGGCATGTGGTCGAGGTATCGGCCTATGTAGTTTTGATGCTCAATATAGTTGAGGCAGCGGTTACGCACGCTCACCAGCAAAAGGGCCGACAACGAGGCACTACGTATGTTGCCACGGCGCTCCCACAGATACACAAACAGCTCTTGCACAATATCTTGCGCAGCGTCGGGGTCGGCCAGATAGTGCTGTGCATAGCGGGTAAGTCGTGGGTAGAAGAGGCGGAAGATGGTTTCCAACGCTTTTCTGTCGCCAGCATTTAGCTTGTTTATAAGTATTTGTTCTTGTTCGGGTAGCATGGTTGTAAGCTCCTTCTTTTCTTTCTTCTTTGGTTCGTTATGTTTGCAAAGTTATAAAAAAAATTGCAACCAGCGGCTATATAGCTATGTTTTATCTTATGGCTATCGTGGTTTATTAGGTCTAAAAGGTATAGAAAAGCAAAAAGAGGGCGTGCCTTTTAGATGACACGTCCTCTTTGAAAAGATATTTTATGAATTATTTTTCAGGTTTTATTTTGCCACCTTAACGGTGTGCTGGCCCACCTTAACGATGAAGAGACCGTGAGCGGGCAGTGTGACGCTGAGGTCGTGGCTGGCCGAGTGGTCGGCAAATAGCTGGCGGCCATCGGTGGTGAACACGGTTACAGCCTCGGCAGCGGGGTTCACAATGCGCAGGGTGCCGTTCTCAATCCATGCACGGGCGCCATTGCTGAGTGTGGGTTTGCTGATGCCTGTGGTCTCGGGGGTGTAGTCGGCAAAGCTTGAGTAGGGGCTGTAAACAATGTAGTCGCATGAGAAGTGGTATTCGTCCCACACCTCTTTCACGGCGCGTACCTTGCACTCGATGGGGTCGAGACCTGTGAAGGTGGGCACGGTGAGCAGGGTGTCGGTGCCTTCTTTTACAGGCGCATCGAGCACGGGAATGGTGGCTACATCGCCAGCCTTCAGTTCTTGTGTTACCTTAACGTTGTCGATATACATGTATGAGGGGCCTTTGCAGCAGATGTCGATTGATGAGGCTGCGGTGCCATTCTTCAGGGTGAAGTTGTAGGGCTTCCAGTCGGCGGTGAGGTCGGTCACGTCGATACGGTCGTCAACAATCCATTTGTTGCCTTCAAGGTGTCCAATGCGCACCACGGCGGCGGTGTTGTCGATGCCCATGAGGTCGACAGAGAGGTTCACGGTGCCATTGTTGTTGCTCAGGTTCATGATAGGTGTTTCAAGATATACCTGTGCGCGGTAGTTGTCGTAGGCAAAGCCGTCAATACCGTAGGCGCCGTTGATGCGCACGGGGTAGGTGCCCTTCCATCCGGGCTGCACGGTCAGGGTGTCGATAACCTCTTGCTTGGGCAGGTCGCCGAAGGGTGCCAGCTCGGTATATTTGTCGAAGCCTGTGATAGCATCGAAGTTTTCAGAAAGGATGGTCACCGTCTCGTCTTTTGTGGCGGTGTGGCGAGCTTGCCCATAGATTTCATAATACTGTGCGTTGGGCACGGCATCCCAAGTTACGTTAAACTGGTTGTTGCCCTTGCCTGTGGCAGCGATGTTTTGGGGCACGAGCAGCGCCTCTACCTTGATAGCTTTCGACTCGGGCGAGTAGTGGGTGCCATCGGTGGCGCGCACTACATAATAATAAATGTTCTTGTTGGTGTTAAGGGTGTTGAAGGCGAGGCTGCACTCGGTGGTAGGCACGTTTTCCAGCACATAGGTGCGATTTTTGTTCTTATCTTGTGTGAAGACCGACACGGCATAGCCTGTGGCGCCTTCAACGGGCTGCCAGTTGGCGGTGAAGCCATTGGCGGTGAAGCCAGTAAAGTCGTTGGCCACGGGAGTGTTGACGTAAGCATCTTGGTAGCTTACCACGATATCGTCGATAAGGATGGGGGCATAGTAGCCGTAGAACTGTATGTAATAGTGGTGACTATCGTCGCGCTTCTTTGGGAACTCGAAGCGGTATTCTTTCCAGTCGGTGGTGGTAACGGCATAATCGTTTGTGAAGGTTTGGTCAGCCTCGGCATCGATAACGTCAACGCACACATAGTTTTTGTCCCATGACGAGGTGCCGTAGGGCTTCACGTTGCGAGCACGAAGGGTTACCACTATTTTGTCGGTACGGCCCTGAAAGTCGAGAAAGTTGGATGACAGCAGTCCTGACACGCCAGATTCATCGTTATAGCCTATGCAGCATGCGCCGTCGGCTTGATATATCAATGAGCCCACCCATCCTGGCGAACTCATATACTTGTCGGCAATGGCTCCGTCTTTGCCTGTCGCCAGGTCGATGGCGTCGGGCTCATCGTATGTGCCATTGACAAAGTGGTCAAAGTTCTCCGTCAGTATTGGCGTAACTTTATAAACATCGGCATCTGATTGTGCCTTCACTGTTGCCTGTGCAAACAAGGCAACCAATGTAAACAAGAGTGTAGATAATTTGTTCATTGTTTATAGTTGTATAATGATTCTCTCTTTATTATTCTTCTGATCGTTGTTTCGGTTGCAAAGATAGTGCAAATCTAGCGCAGAATATCAAGCTTGCTTGAATATTATGCCGAGATGCAGCCTATTTTCTGCAAAGATACACAAAATGTTAATGATGGCAAATTATTTTTGCAAAAATGTTTCATAACTATGCAATATCGTTGCAATAAGTAACTGTTCGGCACAATATATTAATACTTTGTATAACAAATATCGCCGCGCTTTACATGGTAGGCAACCATGTGAAGCGCGGCGATTTACTATAATGCAACAAGCAAACTTCCTTGTCTACTCGTCACTTGTCTACTCGTTAACTGTTTAGCAAGTTCTCAACTTGCAAAACTCAAATTATTCAATACCCATTTCTTTCAGCAGACGGTCGGTGTGTCCCCACTTATCCATGAGGTATACCATGTAGCGAACGTCAACACCGATGCAGCGTGCGAGCTTGCTGTCGAACCAGATGTCAGAAGAGAGCGAGTCCCAGTTGCCATCGAAGGCCAGACCGATGAGGCGGCCCTTGCCATCAAACATGGGCGAGCCTGAGTTGCCCCCCGTGATGTCGTTGTTGGTGAGGAAGCAGAGCTGCATCTTGCCTGTGGTGCGGTCGGTATAGCGTCCGAAGTCTTTTGCCGACATCAGCTCTTGCATGATGGGCTCGGCCTCATACTCAAAGTTCTCCTTGCCACGCTTCATCTTCTCAACAATGCTCTCGGCGGTGGTATAATAGCCTGAGGGTTTGCCGCCCAGGTCGTAGCCGCCCACCTGTCCGTAGCTCAGACGCATGGTGAAGTTGGCGTCAGAGTAGTGGGGCATGTCTTGCTCCATACGTATCTTGGCATCGCAGAGGTAGCGCTCTTGTGTTTCAATCTCGTCCATGGTGGTTTGCAGCTTGTCAACAATCTGCTTTCTGATGGCCATGAGCTGCTTGCCGTAGATGACGGCGGGGTCGTTAGCCAACTTCTTGTTAGCAACCCACAGTTCGCCCTTTTTGTTCACCTTCTTCATCAGCAGACTCTTGTTCCAGAGATAGTCGGTATACTTCTGATAGTCGCCACCAAACTTGGTTTGTATGTCGTTGAAGAAGGCGGGCAGCGCCTCTTTGTCAACGTGCTCGGCATAGTTTTTCAGCAGGGTAGCCATTACTTCGCGGTCGAGGGCAGCATCCCAGGTGTCGGCGTTGTCGCTGCTCAGCACCAGCATCTTCTCACCCTTCTTCGCAGCCTCGGCCTCTTTCTCTAAGCGCATGCAAACATCAAGGGCACGTGTGGTGAGCTCGTTGGTGCGACGGAAGGTTTCGTTGAAGAACAAAAGGTCTTTCATCACCTCTTTGCGGTCGGCGTACAGCTTACCCAGATGCTTGATGTTGAGCTTGCCTTTGAGGTAGCCCGTAGAGTCTTGATATTGCTGTATGCGAGCCTCGTAAGCCTGCTTCATCTTCACGATGCCTACCGAGTCGATACACTTGTTCATACCGATAGAGTTCTTCCAGTAGTTAGAGCTCTGTGCATACTTTGAGTCGTACTTGATACGCACGGCCTCGCTGGCACGCATGTGGCGCAGCATAACGGCCTGTTTTACGCCGCGCACCTGTGCACGGGGCGCGTTTTGTGCGTCGCGCATCTCTTCAATGCCATAGCTTGAGAGGTAGCGCTCGGTAGAGCCAGGATAGCCCACGGTCATTGAGAAGTCGCCATCTTTATAGCCTTCCATCGACACGGGTGCCCAGTGGCGTGGGTGGTAGGGCACATTGTCTTTCGAGTAGGCAGCGGGGCCATTGGTCTTCGGGTCGGCATAGATGCGGAACACTGAGAAGTCGCAGGTTTGGCGCGGCCACATCCAGTTGTCGGTCTCGCCACCAAATTTACCCATCGACTTGGGCACGGTGAACACCAGTCGCAGGTCGGTAAAGTCTTGGTAGGTGGTGGCGTAATATTTGTTGCCCTCGTAGAACGGCTCTACGGTGATGTGCAGTGTGGAGTCGATTTTCTTTATCGAGTCGGTCATGGCGTTGGCCACCGAGTCGATCATCGCCTCTTGCTCTTTGCCGCTCTTCTCGTGTATGCCCAGCGATACCATGTGGTCGGTAATGTCGCGCTGCTCTTTCATGAAGCTTACAAACATGTTTTCGTTTGGCAGCTCTTCTTCAAAGCTCTTGGCATAGAAGCCGTTCAGCATATAGTCGTGCTCAACGGTAGAGTGGCTACGTATGCCCTCAAAACCACAGTGGTGGTTGGTGAAGACCAATCCGTCGGGCGATACTACCACGCCTGAGCAGTAGCCCGAGAAGTTTACGACAGCGTTCTTGATGGCGTTGTCGCCAGTGTACAGGCTGCTGTAAGGCAGTGTGAAGCCTTCGGCCTGCATCTGCTCATACACAGCTTGTGGCAGGTTGTAGAGGGTCCACATACCCTCATCGGCATGGGCGGTGGTGGCTGTAAACGCCAGCCCGGCCATAAGGATGGATAATTTTTTCATTCTTTTTTCTCTTATTTATGTTTTACTTTCTTTGCAATAGTTTGTGCCAGCCCCTCGTGCTTTACGATGTGGGCGGCAAAGAGGATGATAAGCAGCGTGTTGACAACCAGCGCGCCGTAGCCCAACTTCTCGTTGGCCATCGTCATGGCCACAAACAGCACAGCGGCCATCAGGGTGTATAGGGCGATGTCTTTTAGCGGATAGTTGATGGGGTAGTGTTTCTGCCCAACAAGGTAAGACAGGATCATTGCCGTGCCGTAGCCCGCAAAGCCTGCCCAGGCGCAAGCCATGTAGCCATACATGGGCACGAAGATAACGTTGATGGCGATGAGCACGGCGCAACCGATGCCCGAAAACCAGGCGCCCCAGATGGTCTTGTCGATCAGTTTATACCAGAACGAGAGGTTGAAGTATACGCCCATCATGATCTCGGCCGCCATAACAATAGGCACCACGCGCAGGCCGCTCCAGTAGTCGCGCCCAATGATGTGGCGCAGCACGTCGAGGTATCCCACCACGCACAGGAAGGCCAGCAGCGTGAAGATGATAAAATATTTCATGGCCTTGGCATAGGTGTCGCGGTTGTCTTTGTCTTTCGATTTGCCAAACACGAAGGGCTCGTAGGCATAGCGGAAGGCTTGCGTGATCATGGCCATAATCATGGCTATCTTTGATGCGGCACCATAGATGGCCAACTGTGTGTGGGCGTCGGTGCCCTTGTATATGTAAGGGAACAGTATCTTGTCGGCCGTTTGGTTCAAGATGCCTGCAATGCCCAGCACCAAGATGGGCCAACTGTATGACAGCATGCGGCGCATGAGGCCTTTATCGAAGACGTATTTGAAACCTGTAAGCTCTTTCCAGAAGAAGAAGGTGATGCTGCCCGTGCACGCCAGGTTGATGTAGAAGGCGTAGCCTGCGCCTACCGTGGGGTTGTAAATGGTGCCAACGGTGTCGGGGTGCTGCGCATACAGGGCGGGCAAGATGGCGAAGAACAATATGTTGAGCGCTATGTTCAAAACGATGAACAACAGCTTGAGGGCTGCAAACTTGATGGGGCGCTTTTGCTGACGCAGGTAGGCAAAAGGTATGCACTGAAAGGCATCGATGGCCACCGTCATGGCCATAACCCAGATGTAAGAAGGATGATTGGCATAGCCCATGAACGAGGCTATGGGGTGAAGAAAGGTAAACACCAGCGCCATAAACAATAGCGAGGTGCTGCCTACAGCAATAAGAATGGTGCTATACACGTGTTGCGCGTTTTCGCCCTCTTTGTTGGCAAAGCGGAAGAAGGTGGTTTCCATGCCATAGGTGAGGATGACGAGCAGCAGCGCCGTATAGGCGTAAACGTTGGTAATGATTCCGTATCCGCCACTGGCCGCCGATAGCTTTGCGGTGTAGAGCGGAACCAACAAATAATTGAGAAAACGACCAAGGATGCTACTCATGCCATAAATGGCGGTGTCCTTGGCCAGCGATTTTAAATTAGCCATAAAATGTATTTACCTTTGTTTATTCTTTTGCTTTGATGCTGTTAGAAGAACAGGTAAGAGATTGCTATTGCGGCAACGGTGCCCGAGAGGTCGGCCAGCAAACCGCAGGTGGCGGCATGGCGGGTGTAGCGTATGCCCACGCTGCCAAAGTAGACGGCAAGGATGTAGAAGGTAGTATCGGTAGAGCCTTGCAGGACGCACGACAGGCGCCCTACAAACGAGTCGGCACCATAGTTGGTCATCGCGTCGACCATCATGCCACGAGCGCCCGAACCTGACAGCGGCTTCATGATGGCGGTGGGCAAGGCACCCACAAAGTCGGTATTGCCACCACATGCTTCTACCACCCATTGTACGCCGCTCACCAGCATGTCCATGGCTCCTGAGGCGCGGAACACGCCAATGGCTACCAGTATGGCCACGAGGTAAGGAATGATGCGCACGGCGGTAGAGAAGCCGTCTTTGGCGCCCTCGATAAAGGTGTCGTAAACGTTAATGTGCTTTCGCATGCCTGCAATGATAAAGGCCACGATGATGCACATTAGCAAGATGTTGGCTACCGAGGTGCTCACCGTGTTCATCATCTCCTTATCCAGTTGCCCAAAGCCCCAGATGATGGCTGCCACCAGTGTGGCCATGCCGCCCAGGGTGAGCAGCAACGTGCGGTTGATAAGGTTGATGCGCTGAAACAGCGAGGTGATAATGATGCCCGCCAGGGTAGAGAAGAAGGTGGCCAGCAAGATGGGTATAAACACGTCGGTGGGCTGTGCGGCGCCCAGCTGCGCACGATACACCATGATAGAGATGGGTATGAGCGTGAGGCCCGAGGTGTTTAGCACCAAGAACATAATCATGGGGTTGGTGGCCGTATCTTTCTTCTTGTTTAGGTCTTGCAGCTGCTCCATGGCGCGCAAGCCTAAGGGTGTGGCGGCATTGTCAAGGCCCAACATGTTGGCAGCCATGTTCATAAAGATGCTGCCCGTTACGGGGTGACCCTTAGGAATGTCGGGGAAGAGGCGGGTGAACACTGGGGATAGCAACCGTGACAGCACGTTTACCACACCGCCACGCTCGCCTATCTTCATGATGCCGAGCCAGAGGCTGAGCACACCCGTCAAGCCCAGTGATATGTCGAAGGCCGTCTTTGCCGTGTCGAAGGTAGAGTTCATCATGGCCGGAAACACCGTGGTGTCGCCCATGAAAACGAGCTTCACCAAGGCGATGGCGAAGGCTATGAGGAAGAATGCTATCCAGATGTAGTTGAGTACCATTTTGCAGTGTTTATGTATGTGTCTGCCAGCGGCCCACTCTGTTTCTATATAGTGCATACGGTTACACCTTGTTGGCCGTGTGTGCGGATACACGCGTAATATAATGTAAATTACTGCAAAATTATCAAATTAAACTGAGAAAGTACGGTTTTATGATAAAAATGTTTCTCTTGAGGGTGAAAAAGGGAGATAGAAGGGAGATAGAAGGGGAGTTAACGGGAGTTAGAAGGAAGTTAATCCGCCTTTGGCGGATGGAAGTTAACGGACAATAGCCTTACTTCTCAATACGGATAGAAGGGAATTTAAAAGGGAGTTAGAAGGAAGTTAATCCGCCTTTAGCGGATGGAAGTTAACGGACAATAGCCTTACTTCTCAATACGAAAAGCCTTGTTTCTCAATACGAATAACATTACTTTTCAATACGAATAACATTACTTTTCAATAAGTTATGCATATGTCCGTTAACTTCACTCGCGAAGCGAGTTAACTTCTTTCTAACTTCCGTTAACTCCTCTTCTAACTTCCTTCTAACTCCCGTTAACTTCCTTATCTATCAAGGCACATACTCAACAAAAGCCTCCATGGCTTCGTAGCATGCCAAGCCTAAGTCGTGATACAGTTTTGCGGTGTCGTGGTTACGGTCTTCAGAGCGTTGCCAGAACAGGCGTTCGTCGTTGCCGAGGAAGGGAGCGCTCTCCATCTGCGACGAGTGTTTGAGAATAGAGTTACGTTTAGCGCGCAGCTCTTCGGGGCTCATTGGCACACACATCTCGATGTTTTCAATTTCCCATTCGGCCCAAGCACCACGATACATCCACACGCGGCAGTCTTTCAGCCAAGCAGCGTTAGCCTCCTTCTCAAGGTCGAGTGCGGCCAGCACAGCGTCGGTACACTTGCGGTGTGTGCCGTGTGGGTCGGCCAGGTCGCCAGCCACGAATATCTGTTGTGGCTTTACCTCAAGAAGAAGGTCGCGCACAATGTTTACGTCGCGTTCGCTCATAGGCAGCTTCTCAATCTTTCCGCTCTCGTAGAAGGGCAGGTCGAGAAAGTGAACATGGTCGAGGGGTATGCCGTTGAAGGTGCAGGCTGTGCGAGCCTCGCCACGGCGTATCAGTCCCTTGATGGTGCGCACCTCGGGGGTGTCGATGTCGCCTGCTTTCTTGCTGGCCAAGAAGGTTTTAATGTCGGCATACATCTTCTTGATGGTTTCGTCGCTATTGTCGATAAACAGCTGGTTGAAGCCGTTGACAAAGTGCATGAAGCGTGTCACCTCCTCGTCGCCCACGGCAATGTTTCCGCTGGTTTCGTAGGCAATGTGCACGTCGTGTCCCTGTTGTACCAGTCGGCGAATGGTGCCGCCCATCGAGATAACGTCGTCGTCGGGATGGGGTGAGAACACTATCACGCGCTTGGGGAAGGGGTTTGCACGTTCGGGGCGATAGGTGTCGTCGGCGTTAGGTTTGCCGCCTGGCCAGCCTGTGATGGTGTGCTGCAGGTCGTTAAATATCTTGATGTTCACGTTATAGCCCGAACCATACAGCGCCAGCAGTTCGTTCAGACCATTGTCGTTATAGTCTTTATTGGTGAGCTTCAAGATGGGCTTGCCCGTCTTTTGGCACAGCCATACCACCGCCGAGCGTGTAAGCTTGTCGTTCCACTCGCAGCGTGTTACCAGCCAGGGGTGTACGATGCGTGTGAGCTTAGCAGCGGCCGCCAGGTCGGTAACCACGGTGGCGTCGGCATGTGTTTGCAAGAAGGTGGCAGGAATGTCTTCTGAAATGTTGCCCTCAACCATCTTTTGTATGATGTCGGCCTTCTCGTCGCCCCATGCGGTAACAAATATCTTCTTGGCTTTCAGTATGTTGCTCATACCCAGTGTTACCGAGCACGGTGGCACGGGCTCTTGCGATACAAAGCTCATGTTCATCTCGTTGCGTGTGATGTCGTCGGTCAGCACCAGTCGGGCCACGCTGGTCAGTCCGCTACCCGGCTCGTTGCTGGCCACGTTTCCGCGTCGGCCAATGCCCAGCACTAAGATGTCGATGCCGCCGTGTGCCTTAATTTGTTTTTCGTAGGCGCGGCAGTGTTCTGTCACCATGTTTTGTGCGATGGTGCCATCGAAGCTAAACACGTTTTCGGGCTTCACGTCTACCTTGTCGAGGAACAGCTCGTGCAGTTTTACCAGACTGCTGTTCTTCGTGCCTTCGTTCAGGGGGAAATATTCGTAGGCGTTGAACACCACTACGTTAGCGAAGCTGAGTCCAGCCTCGTGGCGGCGTATTAGTTCTTCAAACACGGGTGTGAGGCTCTGTCCTGTTCCCAGTCCCAGCACGCAGTCGCGTCCGGCTGTTTCTGCCGCTTTAATGTCGGCTTCAATGGCGTTGGCAATAAGCCTTACGCCTTCGTCTACTTTAGCGAAAATCTCGGTAGTGAGTTTTTCGTTACGAGTTATCTCCGACCTGTCGACTGCTGTGCGCGGACGGTAGAACTGTTCAGGAATTTTGTTCAACACGATGGAAGAACTCAAGTTCATTTTCATAGATTTTGTCTCCTATGTTTTAGTTAGTGATTATTTCTTTCAATCTTTGCTAACAAAAATAGCATTGTTTTTTCTTATTCGCGCTTCGCGCTCAGGTTTTTAAACATTAATTATCATTAATTGAACATTAATTATTCATTAATTATTCATTC
>ERZ1026846.913-NODE-913-length-20553-cov-13.459947_pt1 | contig 20553 bp, 19 predicted proteins | sample MGYA00380153_ERZ1026846 | MGnify/ENA primary metagenome ERZ1026846 (study PRJEB33269, sample SAMEA4719789) | human gut metagenome | biome: human-associated habitat; feature: organic feature; material: feces | place: Cameroon | collected 2013-10 ...
GCATAATAACCTATCTTTTTTATTACCTTTGTATAAAATAGGCTACAATGTTTTCCCAAAAGAAACATGAATATTTCTTCATTTTAGGGGTGATTGATTTACGGAAAGCATGTATATAAGAGTAGAAACAAGAAGAAAATGACGTAATGACTGAAAATAATGAACAGCAGATGGAACAGCTGTTTCACAACCATTACGAACGGATGTATCGCTTAGCCTTTGCCTTGCTACATGACAACGATGAAGCGAAGGATGTGGTGAGCGACGTGTTCTCAAGGTTGTGGGATAAACAGCTGATTCCTGACCAGACTTATCTGATGCGAAGCGTGAAGAATGCTTGCATCAATATTATTGCCAAGAAGAAACGGGATGAAAGGCTTAAACAGCTTCTTCCTCTCTCGGAAGAGAAACTAACGGAGGAAGAGCCTTACCGCTTGGAAGAGCGATGGCAAGCAACGGTGGATTGCATCGACAACGACTTGACCAATCAGACCGCTTCCGTTATCCGATTGTGCTATCGCGAAGGCATGTCGTATAAGGATACAGCGGAAGAATTAGGCATCAGCATCTCGGCTGTGAACAAGCACATCGTGAAAGGTTTGCGAACGCTCAGAGGAAAGTTGAAAGGAAAGTAGCATAACAATTATTATATTGTATTAAGCTTACAATAGAAACCCTAAAATGAAGAAAAGAAAATGAAACAAGAGTTATATAGTATAGATTCTAAGAAATGGGATATGCTCCTCGACCTCTTGGAGCGTCCTGAAAGCTATTCCGAAACCCAGAAGGCTGAACTTTTAGGCGATGAGGAAATGAATGAAATCTATCAGCAGATGGTTGAAACCCGACAGGCTTTTGATTTCGACAAGTCGAATGAAGAAATGAAGATGCCTTCGGTTGATGCTGAATGGAAGAAGCTGAAAGAGGAAAAGCAGAACTGTACCAAAGCGGTTTCTATTTGGAGTCTGATGAGAAAGGTGGCAGCCGTTGCTGCAGTCCTTGTTGTCTCAGGCTTCGCCTTTGCAGCCATTCATCTGGTTACACACTATCAGCAGTCATCCGAAAAGAACGACACCGAACTCGTGGCATCTGACGATAATTCCGCACAGCAAGTCCCAGCTCCACAGAAAACATATACGGAAGAAAAGACTGACACTGCAAGTATTGCCAAGTTCCCGTTGGTTTATGAAAACGCTGAGCTTCAGAATATCCTGACCCCTATAGCCAAGCATTTCCATCTTCAGGTGACTTATCAGAACGAGTCGGTTCGCCATATCCGTCTATTCCTGCAACTGAAGGAGGATATGAGCATAGATGATATCATCACGCTGATGAATCATTTCGAGAAAGTGAACATTCGTCGTGAAGGTCAAACGCTAATAGTGGAATAATATGAAAAAATTCAAATACATCATATTGCTTGCGGGCTTGATGAGTCTTTCTTTTCACTCTGCTTATGCCCAACAAATCACCCGCAGCTTCCGCAACACTTCGATGTCGGAAGCTCTCACCGTCCTTGCCAAGAGCACAAAGGATTATCACATCAATTTCATATATGATGAATTGGAGGACTTCACGGTTACCACTAATGTGGTGAAGCGAACCGCTCCTGATGCCATCAGGCAAATCATAGGTTTCTATCCGATGAAGATGACGATAGATGGCGACAATATATTCGTGGAATGCACGCAGAAGTCATCTACAAAAATGATTGGTCGCGTAGTTGACAGCAATAATCGCCCGATAGATTTTGCCAATGTAGCGTTGCTTAATGTGGGTGACTCTTCATTGATAAATGGCGGTGTGACGAACGAGAATGGTCAGTTTGTGATTCCCAGCAAAGCCTGTAAGGCAATAGTAAGGGTGAGTTGTGTGGGCTATCAGACCGTATTCCACTCATACAATACCGGTATGATAGGAGCAATCGTGCTGCATGAGAACACGATAAACCTTAAAGGCGTGAAGGTAAAAGCCATACGCGAGAATATAAAGCTTGGACAGGAGGGTATGATTGTGGATATAGAACATTCCGATATTAACAAGATTGGTACAGCAACTGATGTGTTGCGCGAAATGCCTCGCGTTGATGTCAGTTCGGATGGAACGGTGAATGTGTTTGCCAAAGGTTCGCCGCTTATCTATATCAACAACCGACAGGTAAGAGATCTCAACGAACTGCATCAACTTAAGTCGGATAATATAAAGAATGTAGAGATTGTCACCGCACCAGGTGCTAAATATAATGCAGAGGTTAAGTCCGTAATACGTATCAATACAATACGCCGTCAGGGCGAAGGATGGAGTGGCGAGAACTATACTACTACAATGTTCAACAAGTGGTGGGGTGGCTCGCAATACATGTCGTCAATATATCGTACTAATAAGGTAGAAGTATTTGGTGAACTATGGGGTTCAACGACACCCGGAGGTGAGGATAATGTATTGTCTAACGAAATCAATGGTACGAAGAATATATTCATTGAACAGGCAGCACCACTTAAGTATCGTTCAAAAGGAGCCGGTGCTAAGGCTGGCTTTGCTTATTCCATTGATGATGACAATACATTGGGATTGAGCTACGAAAATCAGTCGGGTTTGGGCAAAGGAGAGACGATCGGCTCTTATCAGAAGATAATGGAAGACGGGGTGCAAACAGCATTCATAAACGAAGCTGCCAATGTGAGGGATTGCTTTAGTCCTACACATAATGCCAATGCATATTATGTGGGTAAGATAGGCAAGTTGGGTGTGGACTTCAACGCTACTTATTTCTGGAAAAAGAAAGGTAGGACGATGTCAATCAAAGAGAGCAGCGTAGATATTGAGAGTCGCGACGTGCATACACGCAACAGACAGCATAGTGACATGACTGCTGCCAAACTCATTCTGTCTTACCCCGTTTGGAAAGGAACGCTAAGCGTAGGCACCGAATTTACATCATCACGTATTCGGGGCGAATATACTAATGCCGAGCAATATGTCGCTGCGTCGAATACAAAGATAGAGGAACAGAACATTGCTGGCTTTGCTGAGTATGGCTTGAAGTTTGGCGACTTCTCGGTAAATACAGGTGTAAGATACGAGCATGTAAAGTCCGATTATTATTCTTTCGGGGATTGGCAGACTGAGCCGAGTCGTAGATATTCCGATTGGTTCCCTTCTGCTTCTATGTCCTGGAACAGTGGTAAATGGGCATTGCAACTTGCTTATACATGCAAGACTCAGCGCCCCAGCTATAACAGTCTGCGTGATGAGGTGCAGTATGATAATCGTTATACTTACGAGGGTGGAAATCCTTATCTCCGTCCATGTATAACAAATAATATTGACTTGAATGTGGTGTACGATTGGTTGTCGTTCAATGCCGGCTACAACTATATCGACAAGCCGATGGTATGGGTAGCAACGCTCTATCAAGGCAAGGACATCGTATTTCTGCGCAATGTCAACTTCAATCATAGTCAGGATGTGTATGCGTCGATAGTGGCTTCGCCCCGTTTTGGCTGGTATAATCCTATGGCAGAGATAGACTACACACAGTCGTTCTTGTGTATTGACGGTTTCGATATCAACAAACCGTCAAACATACCATGCTTCAACTTCCGTCTAAACAATCGTTTCAACATAACGCCCACACTAAAGGCTTTCCTCAATATGAGATATAAGACGGGTAGGTTTAATGACCTGCAAAAAACAAAATCATTTGCTCGTGTGGACGTGAAGTTCACAAAGTCATTCCTCAACGACGCTCTTGTAATAGGCGTTTATGCCAACGACTTGTTCAAGACCGACAAGGAACAATGGACAATGTATGGCAGCCATACCGTAATGAAAAAAGACTGTTATGGCTATGAACGTTGTGTAGGTATGAGCTTATCGTATAACTTCAATACAGCAAAAAGTAAGTATAAAGGTACTGGTGCTGGTAATGGGGAGAAGAGCCGCTTGTAGCTTTTGGTTTGTCTTTATGAAAGTTTTCGTTTCAGGTGTTTGTCAACTCAAATATAATTCTTACTTTTGTAGAAATGCTTATACCTTGAAGTTGAATCTATAAAAAACTACAACAAATGACTCTATCAATGCTTCTAATCTCTCTCTTCACATTCGTAGAACTTAACTGCGAAAATCTTTTCGACTGTAGGCACGACTCTTTGAAGAATGACACAGAGTTTCTGCCGGATGGTTCGTATCATTGGACGCGTACACGCTATTGGCGCAAGCTTAATAGAGTGGGGCAGACAATAATAGCGTGTGGAGAGAAACAAGTAGGCGTGTTGCAAGGCAAGGTACTTAAAGATGTAGACTATGTAAAAGGTCGGTCTTGGCAGTTGCCGGATATGGTTGCTCTATGCGAGGTAGAGAACGACAGTGTGTTGCACGACCTTACAAGGCGTAGCTTGTTGCGCAATGCACGGTATGAATATGTTATGACAAACTCGCCCGACGAGCGTGGCATAGATGTAGCATTGGTATATTCTCCTTTTTCTTTTAGGTTGATAAATAGTCATAGTGTGAGGGTGGAGCCAATAAGGAATATGCGACCTACACGTGACATACTATATGCTTCGGGTATTATCGCATCTGGAGATACCTTGCATGTTGTTGTGACACATTTGCCCAGCAGACGTGGTGGCGAACGACAATCGCGACCTTTTCGTATTGCGGCAGCCAGTAAGGTGGCCGAAGTGATAGACTCTATATATAATAATGTGTCGAAAGATGCGAAGATAATCATTGCCGGCGACTTTAACGACTATAGCCAATCGGCAAGCGTGCGTCTGTTGTGCAGTAATCGTATGAAAGACATCTCGGAAAAGGCAACAGGACACAACGGGGCTAAAGGAACATATCGTTATCAAGGCGAGTGGGGAAGCTTAGACCATATACTTGTAAGCGAATCGTTGGCTGCAAGTGTAGACAATTGTTATATATACGATGCTCCGTTTCTTATCGAACCAGATGATAAGTATGGTGGTGTGAAACCGCGCCGCAATTATCTTGGTCCGCGTTATCTTAATGGTTTTAGCGACCATTTGCCACTTGTTGCCACTTTTGGGTGGTAGCCAAGATAAAGCATGAGGTGTGATAATTCTTTGTATTTAGCTAAAGTGATAAGTTCAGGTAACTCTTGATGATGTATTGTATGAAGATTGTTGTAAGATAAATTGCACAAAATAAAATAAATTGTGTCATATGGCTATTAATTTGTTACTTTTTTATCTGTTTTTGCTGTATAACCTTTGCAAAAGAGCAAAAATTACTTAGAATTTGTTGGCTGTTATACAAAAACTAATTACCTTTGCACTATGCAGGTGTTGTTCAGGACACTTTATACAAGAACATAAAAGAAATAGATAAAACAAGAAACAATATGCAAATGAAACATCAGTTAAGAAGCGCAGTGTGTACCGAAGGCCGCCGTATGGCAGGAGCTCGCGCTCTTTGGGTCGCCGCAGGTATGAAACACGAACAGTTTGGCAAGCCCATTATTGCTATTGTCAACTCGTTCACACAGTTTGTACCTGGTCACACACATCTACATGAGGTAGGACAGATTGTTAAGCAGGAAATTGAGAGTATGGGTTGCTATGCAGCCGAGTTTAATACTATCGCTATTGACGATGGTATTGCTATGGGACACGACGGTATGCTATATTCATTGCCGTCACGCGACATTATAGCCGACTCGGTGGAATACATGGTCAATGCCCATAAGGCTGATGCTATGATTTGCATTTCTAATTGCGACAAGATTACTCCGGGTATGCTTATGGCGTCGATGCGCCTTAACATTCCTACTGTATTCTGTTCGGGCGGACCTATGGAGGCTGGTCGTTGGAATGGCGAAAATGCCGACCTTATTACAGCTATGATTAAGGGTGCCGACAAGACGGTGTCCGACGACGACCTTGAGCAGATAGAGAAGTGCTCGTGTCCAGGCTGTGGTTGCTGTTCGGGTATGTTCACAGCCAATTCAATGAACTCCTTGACCGAAGCTATTGGTATGGCTCTGCCTGGCAACGGAACAATACTTGCCACACACAAGAACCGTATCGAGCTGTTTAAGGCTGCTGCCCGCCAGATAGTGAAGAATGCCTTTGCTTATTATCAGGATGGAGACGATAGTGTGTTGCCACGCAACATTGCCACACGCAATGCTTTCCTTAATGCCATGACTCTTGATATCGCAATGGGAGGTAGTACTAACACTGTGCTGCACTTGCTTGCTATTGCTCAAGAGGCAGAGACAGAGTTTACTATGGCAGATATAGATAAACTTAGTCGTCATGTGCCTTGCCTGTGCAAGCTTTCGCCAAATACTCAGAAGTATAGTGTACAGGAGTGCAACCGTGCAGGTGGTATTCTTGGTATTTTGAACGAGCTTAACCGTGGCGGACTGATACATGGCGAAACAAAGCGTGTTGATGGATTGACACTTGCTGAGGCTATGAACGAATATGATATTACGGGTGAGAAGATATCGGCTGAGGCAGACCGCATTTATCATAGTGCACCAGGTAGAAAGTTCTCTACAAAGATGGGCAGTCAGGATGCACAATGGGAATCGCTTGATGTAGATCGCGAGAATGGTTGTATACGTTCTCTCGAACATGCTTATACCAAAGATGGTGGATTGGCTGTTCTGTTTGGCAATATTGCTCAGGACGGATGCGTGGTTAAGACTGCTGGTGTTGACCCTTCGATATGGAAGTTTAGTGGTCCTGCAAAAGTGTTTGACTCACAGGAAGCAGCTTGCGAGGGTATACTTGGTGGAAAGATAAAGAGTGGCGACTGCGTTGTTATAACCCACGAGGGTCCTAAGGGAGGCCCTGGTATGCAGGAAATGCTCTATCCTACATCTTATATTAAGAGTATGCACCTTGGTAAGGAGTGTGCTCTCATTACTGACGGTCGATTCTCTGGTGGCACATCTGGTCTGAGTATCGGACATATATCTCCTGAGGCTGCAGCTGGCGGCAACATTGGAAAGATTAAGGATGGCGATATTATCGAGATTGATATCCCCAACCGTTCAATAAATGTCAAGCTAAGTGATGAGGAACTTGCCGCACGTCCACAGCAACCACTTACACGCGACCGTAAGGTGAGCAAGGCATTACGTGCATATGCGCAGAGCGTTAGTTCGGCAGATAAGGGTGGTGTGAGAATAATCTAAAGTAAAGGAGAAGGACTATATGGAAAAAATTACAGGAGCAGAAGCCTTGATGCGTTCTCTCAAGAACGAGGGTGTAAAGACTATCTTTGGCTATCCCGGCGGAGCAATAATGCCGGTGTTTGATGCTCTATACGATTATACAAGAGGCGAGAAAAAAGTTTTCGATCATATTCTCGTGCGTCATGAACAGGCAGCTGCTCATGCTGCAGAAGGTTTCTCGCGTGTTAGTGGTGATGTCGGAGTATGCTTGGTGACAAGCGGTCCTGGTGTTACCAATACATTGACTGGTGTAGCCGATGCGATGATCGACTCTACCCCAATCGTGGTTATTGCTGGACAGGTAGGTGTAAGCGCTCTTGGTACTGATGCATTCCAAGAGGTAGACCTTGTGGGTTTGGCTCAGCCTATCAGCAAGTGGAGTTATCAGATACGTCGTCCAGAGGATGTGGCTTGGGCTATAAGCCGTGCTTTCTATATAGCACGTACAGGTCGTCCAGGTCCGGTAGTTATCGATTTTCCTAAGAGTGCTCAGGTAGGTACATGCGATTGGCAGCCTGCAAAGGTTACATCTGTTCGCAGCTACGATCCATATCCAAAGATTCAAGACGATCATGTAGCTGCTGCTGCCAAACTTATAAATAATGCCGAGCGTCCGTTGGCACTTGTTGGACATGGTGTAGAATTAGGTGGTGCGCATAATGAACTTATAGAGTTTCTTGAAAAGGCAGACATACCGGCTGCCCGCACATTGCTTGGACTCTCTGCACTCCCGTCAGACCATCCTCTAAATGTTGGTATGCTTGGTATGCATGGCAGTTATGCGCCCAACGTTCTTACACAGCATGCCGATGTTATTATAGCTATTGGTATGCGTTTCAGCGATCGTGTTACCGGACGTCTTGACACATACGCTAAGCAAGCCAAGATTATACATCTTGATATAGATAATGTAGAGATAGACAAGAACATTAAGACTGACGTGTCGATTGTAGGCGATTGTAAGATGTCGCTTCCGGCCATCACTCGTTTGCTTAATAAGAACGAACACAAGGAATGGATAGACAGTTTCAAGCCATATCTTGAACAGGAAACCCAGAAGGTTATAGAGCCTGCCATACATCCCAAGGATGGTCCGCTGCTTATGGGCGAAATTGTAAATGCTGTAGCTGAGGCAACAAAGGGCGAGGCTGTATTGGTGAACGATGTTGGTCAGAACCAGATGTTCTCATGCCGTTACTTTAAGTTCAAGCGCAAGCTTAGTGTTGTTACAAGTGGTGGTCTTGGCACTATGGGATTTGGATTGCCAGCTGCAGTAGGTGCAACATTTGGCTCGCCCGAACGTACAGTATGCCTATTTACTGGCGATGGCGGATTCCAGATGAGTATACAGGAACTTGGCACTATCATGGAACAGCAGGCTCCAGTTAAGGTGATACTTATGAACAACAACTACCTTGGCAATGTGCGCCAGTGGCAGGACATGTTCTTCAACCATCGCCAGTCGTTCACAAAGATGCTTAACCCTGACTATGCACAGATATGCAGTGGTTACCATCTTAACTACGATGTGGTGATAGAGCGCAACGACTTGCATGCTGCTATAGAGAAGATGCTTGCAACACCTGGTCCATATATCCTCGAATGTGCCGTTAAAGAGCAAGACAACGTTCTGCCTATGACACCTCCGGGTAAGAGTGTGGACGAAATGCTTCTTGAGATTAATGTTTAACCATTGATGAAGCATTGGACAGTAATAATTAAACATTGAAGAAAAGTGGAACAGAAATTATATACATTACTGGTTTACTCGGAGAATATCGCCGGTATACTCAACCAGATAACCTCAGTGTTTACACGCCAGCAGGTCAACATAGAGAGTCTTAATGTGTCGGCTTCCAGCATAAAAGGCATACATAAGTACACCATTACGGCTTGGAGCGACGAAGAACAAATAATAAAGATAACAAAACAGATAGAGCGCAAGATAGATGTGGTTAAGGCCGACTACTATCTCGATAGCGACCTCTTTATCCACGAGATTGCAATATACAAGATTTCAACTCCCGTGCTGATGCAGAATCCAGAGATATCGCGTGTTATACGACGCAGCGGAGCACGTATGATGGAGGTAAACCCTACATACGCTACTGTACAGATAGCAGGATTGACAGAGGAAGTGCAGAATCTGTTTAGTGCTTTCAACGACTTTGGTTGTCTGTTGCAATATTCGCGTTCTGGTCGTGTGGCTGTAACACGCAGCTTCAACGAACCGGTACAGGATTATCTGCATAATAAATAAAGATATTTATTAATCATCGCCCACTCTGCCCAATAGGGCGGGGTGGGACTTTTCTATTTTATATTTAACTATGAATCTACTAAGCAAAGTTGGAAGCTATGACTTCCTTGTAGAGCCTTTCCACTGTGATTTCTCAAATCGAATATTTATTGGTCATCTTGGCAATCATCTGCTAAATGCAGCCGACTTCCATAGCAACGAGCGTGGCTATGGTATGGACTATCTCAACACTGTGCACAAGACATGGGTGTTGTCGCGATTTGTTATGGAGATGAACGATATGCCTAAGGCATACGACCGCATAACTGTTGACACATGGGTGGAGAATGTTATGAAATTCTTTACAAGCCGAAACTTTACCATTCGCGATAAAGAAGGTAAGATGTATGGCTATGGTCGCAGTATTTGGGCAATGATAGACACCGAAAGCCGCCAGCCTGTAGACATATTGCAGGAGCGTGACGGACTGATTACAAAGTACATTGAAACAGACAAGGAATGTCCTATCGAACCTTTCAAGCGTGTTAAGGTGGCCAAGACAACTGAGGTAAGTCACAGTATTGACACACATTATAGTGATGTGGACGTTAATGGACATATCAACTCGGTTAAGTATATTGAGCACATTCTTGACATGTGGCCATTGGATTGGTACAATAAGTATAGATTGCAACGTATCGACATTGCCTATGTGGCAGAATCATACTTTGGCGACAAACTTCATTTCGCTGTTGAGCAACGTTCGGACGAAGAATACGACATAATGGTGCTAAAAAGCAATAATAATAGCACAGATATGAAAGAAGTGTGCAGATGTAAACTTATTTTTGTAAAAAAATGATAGAAAAATTTGCTGGTTAGTTATAATTTATTACCTTTGCAGTCGTAAAAGAAACAAAATAACACCTCGACCAGTATTTGTACGAACAACTGATATAAAGAAAATATAAACCCGCGGTCGTTTGTAGACCGCCTTAAAACTATTGTAATATGGCACAAATGAATTTCGGTGGCGTTGTAGAGACAGTAGTCACCAGCAAAGAGTTTTCATTGGAAAAAGCACGTGAAGTTCTGAAAAACGAAACGATTGCCATTTTGGGATACGGTATTCAGGGTCCTGGTCAGGCAGGAAACTTGCGCGACAATGGTTTCAACGTTATCGTTGGTCAGCGTCCAGGCAAAACTTATGACAAGGCTGTAGCTGACGGTTGGGTTCCTGGTAAGACATTGTTCTCTGTTGAAGAGGCAGCCGAGAAGGGTACTATCATCTGCATGCTTCTTTCTGACGCAGGTCAGATTGCAGTATGGCCAAAAATAAAGAAATATCTAACACCTGGCAAGACACTTTACTACTCACATGGTTTTGCTATCAACTGGAACGACCGCACAGGTGTAGTTCCTCCAGCAGATGTAGATGTTATAATGGTTGCTCCTAAGGGTTCGGGCACATCGCTCCGTACAATGTTCCTTGAGGGTCGTGGCTTGAACTGCTCTTATGCTGTTTATCAGGATCACTCAGGTAAGGCTGAGGAGAAGACTATCGCCTTTGGTATTGGTATCGGTGCCGGCTATCTGTTTAAGACAACATTCCAACGTGAAGCAACAAGCGACCTTACTGGTGAGCGTGGTTCACTGATGGGTGCTATTGAGGGATTGCTTGAGGCTCAGTATGAGGTTCTTCGTGAGCATGGTCACTCTCCTTCTGAGGCTTTCAACGAGACTGTTGAGGAGCTTACACAGAGTCTTATGCCTCTCTTCGCCGAGAAGGGTATGGACTGGATGTATGCAAACTGTTCTACAACAGCACAGCGTGGTGCTTTGGATTGGGCTCCTCGGTTCCGCGAGGCTATCAAGCCTGTTATGGAGTGGCTTTATCTCTCTGTTAAGACTGGTAACGAGGCTCAGATTTCTATCGATTCTAACTCTAAGCCAGATTACCGTGAGAAGCTTAACGCTGAGCTTAAGGCTATGCACGACATGGAAATGTGGCGCGCTGCCGAGACAGTTCGCGAGCTCCGTCCGGAGAACGAGGCTAAGTAAGGCTATGAGCACAATATAGTAATAGGTCAAAACTAAATAAAGCCTGGCAGGGATTTGCTTGCCAGGCTTTTCTCATTGTATAATGCCTTTCTAATATGGTGGCACTTATTCTTGGTATTATTGTGTTTTCTTACATAATTGTATTGATATTTACTCATGATTATAAAAGAAAGAACGAGATACTTCCTATATTATGTGTATTAGTATTTATTCTAATCAGTAAACTTATGAGAGTCGCTTTTGACGCAAGTTTTATTGAGACAATATTAATTTCGTTAATATACATATTTTTATTGGCATTAGGAACACGTTTTCTTTTGCGTAGTAAATAATCGTAAAAGTTGGTAACTATAGCAAAAACGGCTAAGAAGTTTATTTAAACTCTTAGCCGTTTTGCTTGTTATGCTCGGCATTTATTAGCCTAATGTTTCCTTATTTTTGTTCCTTCACGATGTTATTTTGCATCTTTATTTATTTTTACAGCGGGCGAGGCAGAGAAATTAACGTCATACACTCTTATGGCATCTGTCTTGTCGTTAGGGATAAACCTAAGTTGGAAGGGTTTAATTTTACGCTCCAAGAAGATATCCTTATGTGTTGAGAGATCCTTGGCTATAGAGTCCATTCGTCTGCCAATTTCATATCTGTCGTCGTTTTTTACGGTGTTTAACGAGAACTTCGACTCAAAGTTTCTTACATACTCCTTCATGTAATTGTAATCTTTGTCGTTGCGATCTTTCATCACCATCAGCCATACCTGCTCATAACGCGATGGCGGCGTGAGCTGATAGGTTACGTCAATATGGTTGGGGAAGATGTGATATCCGCTCCTATTGAAACCTTTATCATACCAAAGAGCTTCCATGTTTAGGGTGACATGAGTGTCGAAGCTAAAGGTTTTGTCATTGTGTTTTACCTTCCATATCCAACTGTGCCCTACAATGAAAGTGGAGTGGTAAGACGGCTTGACCACGTCGTGTTGCCAGATGTCTGAGCCAAATTTTTTTATAATTTTAGGCTGTTGTGTGATGGCGTATGACCATTGTGGGCTGATGGCGTCTTTTCCTAATGTGAAGTCGGTGCTGATGTCGGGAATTGTTCGTGTTACCGAGTTTGTCATGTCCAGTCCGCCCTTTATTTCAGGATTCAGAAACGCCACACTGAGCGACATGTGTGTGGTTTGGGTGTAGGTGGTGCTACCCTTGTCTATTTGAGTTGGAGAGATGTCTTTTATGCTTGCGCTGCCGTCAGAAAACTTCACGTTTGTAGACAGATTTTTAAGATATGGCCAGTGAGCATATATTGTTTTGCTGGGATTCTTAGCATAAGTAAGGCTTTCAATAACCGCTTCTCTCACTCCCCAAGATGTCCACTTCTTCTTGTCATCGTATGCGAAATTAAACTGGTCGTTGGTGCAGACAATTTCCTGTTGGAGGAGATAATAGTCGTAGCCTTTGGTGTCGTTCACAGCCCAAACGTTATATTGCAGTTTCATGATGGCCCGCTTGTGTCCAGTTCTTGTGACCATAGCATATTCAAACTGGTCGGTTGTGCTGATGTTGTCGTATATTTCTTGTGGGCCGTTAGCTTGCTGTGCCATGAGTAGGCGTCCTTTCGCCATACGTTCCTTGTTATCGTCACGTCGGTCAAGCCATTCTGCAGTCTCGTCGGCAAGCTTACCATAGAGATAATCTGTAGGTGGGTTGTTGGCATTCTCCTTTTCCTGCTCGGTGACATCGGTTACAGCGTGTTTCATATCGCCGCGTAAAGCTAAAAGGTCGAAAAGAATGTCGTTGCTGTCGATGTTGTCGGTCATGGCTGGAGAAAAATCCTTGTTTTCTTTAAACATAAGTAACAGTCGATGAAAAGCGCGGAAGCCCACATCATTGAATGTTAGTTCTTGGTTTTTGTACATCGACAATGCCGTGTCTTTCAGTTTCACAGCCATTGTTTTTAGTACCGCTTTTGTTGGCTGGCAAATAACCAAGTTTCCTCCACGTGCCACGAGAAGAGCCATGTTACGATAATCGAGGTCTGTAAGTGTTGCCACGCTGTTGTTGTCTACAATAAATGTCTGAACGCTTGCGTCCATAACCTCTGCCACGTCTTGCAAACGTTTGACGAGAGCCTTTCCGCTATGCCTATAGTTGCCAGCAACAACATAGGTTCGTAGGTACGATTTCACCTTCATCTCGTCGATGGTGGGTGTGGAATCATCGTTGTCATCGACAAACACTACATCATCTTCGCCTCCACCTTCAGCAATATTTTCGTCATTGCTACATGCGCAGAAAACAAAAGAAAAGAAAAATGCCATAGCTGCACATAGTGCGAAGCAATGGTCGATGGTTTTGTGTTGATTGTTCATAATGGTGATTATTAGGGTATTTGGAAATAGATATATTATCTTTGCATCGTAAACAATTTAAAGCAATGTATTATGAGAAAATTAAAAGTTCCTTTGAGGTATCGTTTTATCTGTTGGATTGATTATTTTCATTCCAAGACTATTGATAAAGAGTTTAAAACGTATCGCTCTGTTTCTTCATTTCATGAGAAATTGTTGTATTCAGGTCGTTATATAGATGTTGAGTGTGAACCCTTAATTTTCTAAACATGGATAGATTATCTCCCGATGTTGACCGACATGACCCCTTCTTTCGTTCCGAAAGTAGTAGTCTTAAATATACTATATATTGCAGTTGTTTACAATCTGATGGCTGTCGCTTGCGTTTTGTTAGACGCTTTGACAGCCTTTCAGACTGTGAACGATTTATAAAAGCATTTTCAAATATACTTTGCCCTGATTGGCGTATTGTACAAAATAAAGTTGGTTTAACCCCTAAAGAGCGTTTAGAATATGAAAAAACAGATATCAAAATCATCGAACCTGAGTTGCCGTTTTAATCGTGCTTATGTACGTAAAACACGTACATATACCCTATCTTTTAAAGGCTTGACTAAGTTTCAAGCCGATTTGATAAGTCATTTCTTTTGTACTCTCGCTCCTGCTGGTGTTGTATACACCTATCTTGGTGGCTTTACTCTGCCCGAGTTAGAATTGCGTTGTAATATACCACTTTCTCGTGGTTTTGGTTCTACTTTGGTAGTGCCTAACTCCTCTTTGTCTGCTCTTGCATTGCTTTTCAATAATGAAAACTTTGCTTCTAAGGATGTTATACTTTCCTCTAACGGTTTGCCTTTGTCTCACTTAAACAAATATTAATATGAACAAAAAAGACATTTTAATCCTTATTCTTAAAGTCGTTATTTATGCTTGTACCCTCCTTCTTGGTGTGCTTGGTGTTACTTCTCTTACCTCTTGTACCGTTCAACGGGATACCTCAATACGTGGTAAGGCTACAATTGTAACTACAGATACGACATTTATAAATCATTCCACCCTTTTCGGCTATCCAAAACGTTAATTATGTGTTATCGTCCGTTACATATTTCTGCAAATAATGTTTACCGAAACACAAATGTTTCGGCTTCTACTTATGATGTGCCTTGCGGTAAATGCGATGCATGTCGTGATTTGTATCGCTCAACTTGGAAGTGTCGTTTATGGCATGAATTAGAGTATACTCAAAAAATAGGTGGTACTTCTGTTTTCTTGACGTTTACATATCGTGATAGTTGTTTGCCTGTAATAAATATTAACGGTATCGATATACCTTGCTTTAATCATACTGATGTTAAGACGTTTCTTAATCGTCTTAAGATACGTATGTATCGTCTTTATGGTCCTAATTCTTATAAGTATTTTATTGCTATGGAATACGGTAAGAATACTAAACGTCAACATTTGCATGGTCTTTTCTTTCTTACCTCTGCTGTTAATTGGCGTGTCTTTGTTGAGTTATGTCGTGAGTTATGGGAATATGGTTTTATGTTCCCTAAACTTAATCGTGCTGGCTTATACGTTAAAGATGACGGTTCTGATGATACACCTCTCATTCGTTCCCTTGTTAAAGGTTCTGTTTATGTTTCTAAGTATGTGACAAAGGATTTGTCATATTATCAGATACCTAACGTTGATTTTGCCGTTAAGGCTGATAAGTCTTTTACAAGACATTTTGGTCCTCGTCACTATCAATCTAATAATATTGGTATTTCTATACTTGATAAGATAAATCTTGCCGATAGCGATAATATCGCTTCCTTTTTGATAGACGGTATCTCTGTACCGTATAGCAAATCACGTATTCCCGTACCTCGTTATATTAAAAAAAAACTTCTTTATAAAAATGTAAAATCTAATCGCATTGGTTCTAACGGTAAGTTTTTATATGATTCTTACCCTACATCTCTTAATTTGTCCTTTGGTACTATTCTCTACGAACGTAAGGCTGCCAAGTTGATTGATACCATAAAAAAAATTTTTGGTCGCTATCGTTCTTTGTATCCTTCTTTCCGTACTCCTGTAGTGGATTATCGTTTACTTGCCAATTATGTACTCTATTTTAAACACGTTAATAATAATGTTTTATTCAGTTTTCTCACTTACTTCGATGGCGATTTGGATTCGTTGTCCGACTTCTCTAAGGTAGGTTTTTTTTATAATCTGTCTAAAAATAATTTATTTCTCAAAGATAATCAATATGTTACTGATAGTATTCATCCGTTGCCCTACTCGTCTTTATTTTCCCCAGACTTGTTAGGTGCTTATGCGTCTTTTCTTCGTGCTTCTGCTGAGTGCGAGAAACTACAAGTTTCTGAGTTTAAAAAACGTTCTGACGAACGTGATAAAGTTCGTCATAAATATTTTTATAAATATGATAAAAAACTTTGTTAATTATGGCTTTTAGATTTCGTAATTTTAAACCTTTTATTTTTCTTCCTTCCCCTGTTGAGGTTGAAAAACAAGTTTCTAACTTTGATGAGTATGGTATTGAACATGTTTCATATACTTCTGTTTCTGCTCAATCTCTTATAGATTCCCTTCCCCGTCCTTCTGAAGTTACCATTATGTCTCAAATGCAATCTGGCATTTTAAAGCCTGTTTCTCTTGATGATTTTGAAGTTTCAGACCTTGATTCTAATGTTGCTTCTAATATTATTAATTCTTTAAATATTCATGAAAATGAAAATTCCTAATATTAAGCTCGGTTTTAATAAGTCTAAGTATTCACATAATCTTAGCCGTGATTGTAACACTACTTTCCCTTTTGGTGTTATTCAACCTATTTTTACTCAGTATCTTTTGCCTAATTCCGATATTAAAGTTAATGCTAAGCAACTTGTTCGTTTAGCTCCGATGCCTGTGCCTTCTTTTGCTCGTGTTTCCCTTCGTACTGTTACACGTTTTATCCCAGAGGTTGATGTTGTTCCTTATGCTGATGCGTTTTACTCTCGTTTGCCTTATAAAGGTAAGGTTTTTGATAAACTTCCTGTTGTTGATAATCCAACTCTTTTAGCTTATTTGTTTAATCTTTCTAATTTTTGTATTTATCGTTATTCTACAAGTGGTGGCTATACTGGTGGTAAATTTGTTGAAATTTCTGATACTTCTATAGATTTAGCTTCCTCTACTAAGGATGCTTTTAATAAACTTTTCCGTTCTGATGGTAGACCTACTGCCAACGTTAATCTTAGTGTTAAAGATTCTCGTTATGTTACCACTAAAACGGCTACACCTCTTCGTCCTCTTCCTACTCCCGAAAATGCTGATTATGTCGTCTTTTTCGGTGAAAAAGTTGGTTCTAATAATACTCTTTTTAATTATTGTGTTTGCTTTAACTTTGGTTTTAAAGCTAAGGTTTTTCGTAATATTTGTCTCGGTCTTGGTTATTCTCTTGAGCTTGACGACTTTACTCCCGTTCGTTTATCTCCTCTTCTCTCTTTTTATCGTGCTTATTACGATACCTTTGGTCTTACCCGTTTTAAGTCTTTCACTGAAACTAAATGTTTTGAATTGATTAATACTGCTGTTAATGATTCTGTTTTTGACCAGACTTTTACCTTGACTAAGGGTGCTTATATCGATGAGCTTACAGATTTTTTCCAAGAATTAACTGAGTGTTATTATTCTGCTTCCCAGGATTTTGTTTCAATGCATCGTGACACTCTTTCTCCTGGTTCTTCTGCCTTCTCTTATTCTTTCTATTCTGATTCTTCTACTGAAAATACTGTGTCTTCTGTTAAGGATGATGTTCCTTCGTTGAATCTTGATCCCGATGGTGGTAATCTTACTAATATTTCTCTTCAAGTTCTTCAGCGTCTTTCTCGTTTTGTTAATAAAAATTCTATACTTGGTAAACGTCTTACCGATTATATGAAATTGCATTATGGTACCGAAAAGATTTCGTCTATTTTTGAGGATTCTAATTTTGTCGATTCTTCTGTACTAAATTGTTCTATAAACGATGTATTTAGTACTTCTGACACGGCTCAATATGATTCTGCTACTAATACTAAAACAGGCGAAAATCTTGGTGCTTTTGCTGGTAAAGGTCTTGGTTTTGGTGACCTTTCTTTTAGGTACTCTTCTAAATGTCACGGTTATCTTATCACTCTTGCTGCTATTGTTCCGGATTCCGGCTATTTCCAAGGTAATTCTTCCGACCTCTATGCTGTTAACTGGGAACAACAACCTTCTGCCGATTTTGATGCTTTAGGCTTTGAGGCTACCCCCCGTGGTGCTTTTATTACCCATAATTCCATTTCTAACCGTGCTCTTTTGCCTGTTACTGATTTGACTGACAAAACTTTTGGTTTTGTTCCTCGCTTCAGTGGTTTTAAGTTTGCTAAAAATGTTGTAAATGGTGATATGTCTCGTCGTGGTACTTTGGATTCTATGTCTCCTTATTACCTTGACCATATTATTACCTCCCAACAAATTTATGCTCGCAAAGTTGGTGTTACTGATGATGCTGATAAACAATCTTATTTTGATTGTTCTGTTGTCGGTTCTCCTGTTCCTTCTACTTCTTATGATTGGCGTTATGTTTGTAAATATCCTTGGTTGGGTAATTTTTTACGACTTTTTATTAATGATACTGGTAATCTTGTTAAAGGTTCTTACCTACCTTCTGATGTTGAATCAAAACAATATCCCTTGTATTGTTTAGATGACCCTTTTATTTGTCAGATTGCATTTAAAGTTTCAGTCTCTAATTGTTTAAAACCTCTTTCTTTGTCGTTCGATACATTTGAAGAATCTTCCGACAATGCTTCTAAGAATGTTGACCCCTCTTAATTTTTCTTGTAGCACGGTGTTCCCGTGCTACATTTGTTTAATCTAATTATTTAATTTTATGGGATTTTTAAAGACTCTTTCAAATATTGGTAGTGCTGCTACTTCTTTTAGTTCTGTTCTTGGCGCTGCTACGGGTGTTGCTGGTCTTATACGTGGTAATGATAATCGTAAACAAATTCAACAACAGAAAGACCTTATTGATTATCAGAATTCAATTAATCAGCATAATTCTCTTATTGATTATAACCGTCAAAGGGATTTGTCTAAAGATAATGCTATGCTCCAAAAAATTGGTCTTCGTCAAGCTGGTATGAATACCTCATTAGGCGATGGTTCTGTTGCTTCTGCTGCTTCAGTTGGTGGCACTTCCCCTACTTCTTCTCCTTCTTCTCTGCCTTCTCAATCGCAAATTGATTCTCAATACTCTTCTATGATTGATAATGCTTCGTCCTCTCTTACTAACGTCTCTCTTGCTCGTTCTCAACAACAACTACTTAATGAACAAGCAGAAAACCAACGTTTACGTAATATTACTCAATTAAAGCGTGATATTGCTGAATATACTAAGTTGAAGAATGATGCTAAAAATATTTCTGACCGTAACCGTTATCGTAATATGCTTGATGAAGCTGAAAGTCAATATTATGCTATGAATGCTAAAAATCGTGCTTGGATGCTTGATGATGATACTACAATGCGTGATTTACAGGCTGATATGTATGCTGATATGCAGAATACTGAACTTGAATCTAAGCGTGCCTATTATCTGAATCTGCTTGATAAACACGACCTTAATAAGCAAGAAAAGGCTTTATATAAATATAAGGTTCGTTATCTTGATTCACAAATTGAACTTAATAAGGCTAAAGCTCAGGATTCTCTTTCTCATGTTGATGTTAATAATGCTACCTCTCGTAACCTTGATTCGCTTACTAATCTTAATGAGATTGAGCAATATGTTAAGGATGCTTCTAAAGATGATGCTATTACGCTTGCACATCTCCAAGTACAAGAACATGGTCCTCAGTCTATTAGTGAGGATATGTGGTCTATATTCAATAATTGGGATAACGCTTCCGTTGGTCAACGTATACGTGCTTTTGCTGAAATAACACCTTCTATTCTTACCGATTTTTGGTCGGGTGCTTCTCATTCTGCTGGTGCTGCTTTTGGTAAAAAGGTTGGACCTGAACAAAATAGTTACAATTACCATGAGTATAAAAATAGTAAAGGTGAGCATTCCGTTTATACGCAAAAAAAAGTGAAAAATTATAAGCCTTTTAAGCATTAATTTGTATCTTTGCATCATGGATAAATATATACACTTTCTTTGGTCTTTTATAAAGTGTAGTTGTTTAACTATGATTGCGCTTTATATTGTTTTTGGTGCGTGTTTGTTGGTTTATGCTTTTATTTAAATTTGCGCGTGCGTGGGCGTTTCGTCCGTGCGCGCGCATTTTATCTTTAAATGCTCCTTACAAACACGTATTTTCTAAGCGCAATCTCTCTAAACCTTTATAAAAATAAAATCCCCACAACTTCCTTCGGAGGATTGCGTACGACGGAACACCCCCCCCCAGCAGCTCTGCTGCTGGTCCGTCGTATTTAACCGCCGTTTATGTTCTTAGGCGGATGCCACTTGCCATGGTATTGTCAATCGGTACACTCTTTTCCGACCTCTATCTCTAAAGAGGTGCGTAACGATAGAAATAATAATACTTTTCCGTTACGCATTGTTAAATACTTACCATAATGTACTAATATCTGTTAAACATAATGTAAATTTTTTAGAGATTATTTGAATTGTTGTTCTATTTTTCTTGGTGACAAATTTAG
>ERZ1026846.915-NODE-915-length-20547-cov-9.503026_pt1 | contig 20547 bp, 15 predicted proteins | sample MGYA00380153_ERZ1026846 | MGnify/ENA primary metagenome ERZ1026846 (study PRJEB33269, sample SAMEA4719789) | human gut metagenome | biome: human-associated habitat; feature: organic feature; material: feces | place: Cameroon | collected 2013-10 ...
CGATTTCCTTAACTTAATAGCATTACCTAGAGGGGAAGGCTGCGATACGAGAATATCATCTTCTAAAAAAGGCGGCGAAGCCGCCACCTGAACCCTGAACCCTGAACCCTGAACCCTGAACCAAATGAAAGCAAAGTAAAAAGGGGCTGTGAAGAAATGCGGATTCATTTCTTCACAGCCTCTTTTTACTGTATGATCTTTAATTCTTCCAGCAAATGAATATCGATGGGGGTATATGCATCCGGGTGACTTCTGAGATAGTGCTGCTCTTCTTCAACCGCAGGGTAGAAATTCACAAGCTCTTTCATCTCTGTCCTGACCTTCGGGCGCACCTTCCCTTCTCCTTCGAATTCATTGACAACAAGGGCATTGTCCGTCATCTGATGAGCGACACCGCGATTCTGCAGGAAAACAAGGAAGTAGCTGATCTGTGGCACATCCTCCTTGCTCGTGTAGTAGATCCCGCTGCGGTACTGCGGGCCGACATATTTTCCCTGAATGCCATCGGTGTAAGGATTGATGATGGTGAAGAATACGTTAAGGAGCATACCGATGTCGATTTTCTTCGGATTGTACGTGACCTTCACGCACTCCACAGCCTCTGCGCTCCCATCGGCGACCTGCTCCTTCGTCGGAGCTTCGATACGGCTATTCGCATAGCCCGCCTTAGTATCTACGACACCGTAGATCCTTGAAAACACTTCCTGCAGCCCATGGAATGACCCACCGGCCAGGTATAGATCTTTGGTAAACAATTAGGAGTTCTCCTTTGTATGTTGCTTGTAAAATAGGCAGAAACGGATAAAGGATCCGGTCTATGAGAAACGAAATCGATCCTTGCACGGGATCTCCGCCACCAGTCTGCCGGATGCTCTTTACTTTTCCGTTTCCTCCAAATGCTTGATGGATGCGCGATCCATATCGAAGGAGTGGATAAGTTCCGTAACGGCCTGACTTGGGGAGACGACGCCCGCAAGGACAGCCGCTTTAACGGATGGCAGACGGCTCTTGATGAGCGGATCTTCAAAGAAGAGATTATGCAGATGTTCATCGATCATGCTGTTCACCCAGTCAAGGATCTGGCGCTGTCTGCGGTTTTCAAAAATGCCGGATTTCTTTGTGACCTTTTCAAATTCACGCATGACGGCCCAAAGCTCCAAAAGACCTGTTTTCTTGATCGCAGAGCAGCGGTAAGCATGGGTTTTCCAGCCTTCGGTAGCCGGACGGATGAATTCGCACATTCTTTCATACTCGCCCTGCGCGACCTTGGCACGCTCGAGGTTATCCCCATCCGCTTTGTTGACAACGATGGCATCGGCAAGTTCCATGATGCCTTTCTTGATGCCCTGGAGGTCATCGCCGGCCCCTGTCAGTACGACGAGCATGAAGAAATCGACCATGGAGCGGACCGTGGTCTCCGACTGGCCGACACCGACGGTCTCGACAAGGATGACATCACAGCCGGCAGCTTCGCAGAGGAGCATAGTCTCGCGGGATTTTCTCGCGACACCGCCCAAAGTGCCTTTGGATGGAGATGGTCGAATGAAGCAGTTTGGTTCACGGGACAGGTTCTGCATACGGGTCTTATCCCCGAGGATAGAGCCGCCGGTGATGGATGAGGTCGGGTCGACGGCAAGGACGGCGACTTTGTAACCCTGATGGCAGAGCATCTGGCCGAAGGACTCGATGAAGGTCGATTTGCCTGCCCCCGGTACACCGGTGATACCGATACGAAGAGCTTTGCCCGTTTTAGGAAGAAGTCCCTGCAGTACGCGCTGCGCTTTGTCGAAATCTTTCGGCGCATTGCTTTCAATGAGCGTGATGGCCTTGGACAGCGTCACACGATCCCCTTTTGCCACACCGTCGATGTACTGCTCAACGGTCATTTTCTTACGAAGCGGCACTTTTCGAAGCGGAGCATCCGGGTATTCCTTCGCCCCTGTGATGCTGTTTGCTGTGGTATCTATCCCGCGCATGACAGAGCAGGCGAATTCAGGATTTTTTTCTTCTGGTACCCAGCTGGGTCTTAAATCATCATTGTTTTCAGGCATTTGTCATACCCTCCCTTTCCTGGCTTCTCCCCCTGTAGATGGATCATGAAAAGGAGGACTGCCAAATGAAAATATGATGTGTATCAAGCGTGATTCATTAGTCGTGATAGTGACTGGGCATGGTGACTATCCATCACCATTTCTATTCCTCTGTTTTCCGGACTATCACTCGATTCGGATTGCAAGCCCTGCTAGGGAGCCGAGGTCACCCTCGGCTCCGCGCAGGACAAGAAATCAGATTTCCTAAAAATGTTTCTGCCACTATCCCGATTACGAAATGGTCATTGGTTCAGGGTTCGGGGTTCAGGTTAGGGTATCACCATTTCCAGTAACCCCCTGAACCCTGAACCTTGAACCCTTTGCCGATACGCATTGAATGACAGTGTCAGAAAACGGTAGGAGACCTTATTCCGCCTTAGCTTCTTCCTTAGCACGGTCTACGAGCATCTGGAGCAGCTTGATGCAGCATTTCGGAATGTTGGTGCCTGGTCCGAAGATAGCAACTGCACCATGATCGTACAGGAATTCGTAATCCTGTGGCGGGATAACGCCGCCGATAGCTACGAGGATATCTTCACGGCCGAGTTTCTTCAGGTCTTCGACGATAGCCGGGAGCAGGGTCTTATGACCTGCTGCCAGGGAAGAGAAGCCGACCATATGAACGTCGTTGTCGACGGCATCCTGTGCCGCTTCTTCCGGAGTCTGGAAGAGCGGGCCTACGTCGACGTCCCAGCCCATATCTGCGAAGGAGGTAGCAAGGACTTTCTGGCCTCTGTCGTGACCATCCTGGCCCATCTTCGCGAGGAAGATACGCGGGCGACGGCCTTCGAGAGCTTCGAATTCGTTAGCCAGTTTCTTTGCTTCGTCCAGTTCGGAGGTGTCATCGAATTCATTGGAGTATACGCCGGAAATGGTGTGGATGACTGCATTGAAGCGGCCGGATACCTTTTCAACAGCGTCAGAGATTTCGCCAAGGGATGCACGGTCATGTGCTGCCTGGACAGCAGCTTCCAGAAGGTTGCCGTTGTCACGGGATTCTGCACACTTGGTGATGGCTTCCAGATCGCGGCGGACAGCTTCCGGATCGCGGATGCTTCTGAGTTTTTCCAGACGTTTGATCTGTGCGTTACGTACAGCGGTGTTATCGATGGAGAGAACGTTCAGCGGATCTTCCTTCGCCAGTCTGTACTTGTTCAGGCCGACAATGGTTTCACGGCCGGAGTCGATATCTGCCTGACGACGAGCGGCGCATTCTTCGATACGCATCTTCGGAAGGCCGGTGGAGATAGCCTTGGACATGCCGCCCAGTGCTTCGACTTCCTGAATGTGTGCCCATGCACGTTTGATGATCTCGTTGGTGAGGTATTCCACATAGTAGGAGCCGCCCCATGGATCGATGATCTTGCAGACTTTGGTTTCATCCTGGATGTAAAGCTGGGTGTTACGAGCCAGACGAGCAGAGAAGTCGGTCGGCAGAGCGATTGCTTCGTCGAGTGCGTTGGTATGCAGGGACTGGGTGTGACCGAGAGCTGCAGACATAGCTTCCATACAGGTACGGCCGATGTTGTTGAATGGATCCTGTTCGGTGAGGGACCAGCCGGAGGTCTGGGAGTGGGTACGAAGTGCCATGGATTTCGGATTCTTTGCGCCGAAGCCTTTGAGGATCTTTGCCCAGAGGACACGAGCTGCACGCATCTTTGCGACTTCCATGAAGTAGTTCTTGCCCTGATCCCAGAAGAAGGACAGACGCTTTGCGAATGCATCGACCGGCAGACCTGCTTTTTCGCCGCAGCGGATGTATTCCATGCCGTCTGCCAGAGTGTAACCGATTTCCAGATCGCAGGTAGCACCGCATTCCTGAATGTGGTAGCCGGAAATGGAAATGGAGTTGAACTTCGGCATGTACTTGGTGGTGTATTCGAAAATATCACCAATGATACGCATGGACATAGCCGGTGGGTAAATGTAGGTGTTACGTACCATGAATTCCTTCAGGATATCGTTCTGAATGGTACCTGCAAGGATCTTCTTGTCGACGCCCTGTTCGATGCCGGCGGAAATGAAGAATGCCAGGATCGGAAGAACGGCGCCGTTCATGGTCATAGATACGGACATCTGGTCCAGCGGGATGCCGTCGAAGAGGATGTTCATATCAAGCATGGAGCATACGGATACGCCGGCTTTACCTACGTCGCCGATAACGCGTGGGTTATCCGCATCGTAGCCGCGGTGGGTCGGAAGGTCGAATGCAATGGACAGACCCTTCTGACCTGCTGCCAGGTTTCTCTTATAGAATGCGTTGGATTCTTCTGCCGTGGAGAAGCCTGCGTACTGACGAACGGTCCATGGACGGAAAACGTACATGGTGGAGTATGGTCCACGAAGGAATGGCGGGATACCGCTCATGAAGTCCAGATGATTGCAGTCATCATAGACATCTTTGGTATAGAAGGGAGCGACCGGGATCTTTTCCATGGTCGGTTCATAGAGTGCATCAAAGCCTTTGCCGGTCTTGGCTTCCAGCTTTTCCTTCCACTCATCATAGGAGCAGTGTGGATGTTCCCCCAGAGACAGCTGTGTGAAATCAGGATTTGTGTTTGCCATTATTCAATCATTCCTTTCTTTTTCTGCAGCATGCGGAGAATTTCGTAGCAGTTTGCTTTGACGCTGATGAAATCATCTACGCCCGCCTTGCGGTAGGTCTCTTCCAGATCCTTTGGAGCTGCGCCTGCGAGGAAGAGGGTGCCGTCGCCCAAGACTTCTTTCAGTCTCGGAGCCAGAGCCGGTACATCTTCCGGATAGGTCGCATCCGTGGAGCAGATGACAGCGACATCATATGGCGTGCCTTTGTCATCAGCACCAGCTTTCAGTGCTTCTACGCACTTATCCCAGCGGGAGCCCGGTTTGTCTTCGTCATCCTGGAAACCATTATTGAGATGGACATTGAATTCGCCGACCTGCAGGAAGGAGGTGGAGAAGTCTGCTCTGGCTTTATGCTGCGGGATCTTGCCCATGTTTGCGAGGAAGATCTCGACATTCTTGCCAGTCTTTTCTTTATATGCTTCGGTATCAAAGCGGAGTGCTTCGAAGCGTTCCGTCCAGCGGTGTGCATCGATCTTTTCGATAGCAACGGAGCCTTCTGCATTACCAGCGACTTCATTGATCTCACCAATGGTCGCACCGGCAGCAGCTGCTGCAGCTGCTTTGTTGACGACTTCACCTTCACCAGCTGCTTTCAGTTCTGCCAGTGCCTGGCTTCTGAAGGCAAGATCAAGGTCTGCACGGTATGCTTTGGCTGCATCGCCAAGTTCCTGCTTAATGGCTTTCGTATCTTCCGGACGAGCTTCGAGGAGCACTTCGCCCATCAGCGGATACATGTTATTGCCGACCGCACGGTCTTTTCTAAGATCCAGTGCTTTGAAGCGCTTTTCGAGGACGGCTTTGATCTCCTTCTGCGGATAACCTTCTTCGATGGCTTTGGTCATGCCGCCCAGAGATTCGATCTTCTGGAATTCAGCCCAGATCTTTCCTGCCATCTCTTTGGTGAGCTTTTCAATTGCCCAGGAGCCGCCGGCTGCATCAATCGGGCGCAGCATGCCGAATTCTTCCTGCAGCATGATCTGCAGGTTTCTAGCGATACGGCGGGAGAATTCATCACCTTTTCTGACGGTATCATCATAAGGTGCATTTTCATAGGTATCTACACCGCCAACGACAGCAGAGAATGCTTCGGTGGTGTTGCGGAGCATGTTCACGCCCACATCGAAAATGGTCTTTGTGAAGAATGCCGGTTTTGCATGGATCTTCATCGAACGATCTTCTTCTTCTGCGCCGAAAGCCTTCATGATGTTCGACCATACCTGACGAGCTGCACGAAGCTTTGCAATTTCAATGAAGAACGTAGCGCCTACATTGAAGCCGAAGTAGAAGGACTGTGCGATATCATGGATCGAAATGCCTCTCTTCAGCATTTCACGGACATACTCTACAGCGACGCCGAAGGTATATGCGATTTCCTGTACGGCCTGTGCGCCGCCCAGAGAGAATACATCGGAAGTGATGAATACGGTCGCTACGCTCGGTGCATTCTTGCGAGCCCAGCGGATGGTCTCTGCCATCTGGTCGTATGCTTTTTCAAGGCTTTCCTTATTCTTGCCATCAGTCAGCAGCTGTGTCAACGGGCTTCCACCGATCACGCCATGAAGCGCGGACACATCTTTTCCCTGTGCTTTGACTGCGGCAGCCACCATAGCAAGCGGTGCCAGTGCAGATTCGCCGGTATACATCATGAATGGATACTTTGCAAGATCCAGACCGTCCAGAAGGTTATGCACATCTTCGAGAGTGGTCAGAGAAACGCCGGTTTCACCTGGTTTTTCAGCATCAGTCACATCGATGCCATGCAGAGTGGATGCATCAAGGCGTACATTGTATACCGTGGAACCACGATCGATTTCGTGTTTCAGGAGCTCATTATTTTCCTTTGGAAGTGCTTCATCACAGGACTGTGCAATGCCCCATGGTTCTTCTTTGTAACCATTGACTTTCTGACCGCGCATGAAGTCCCCCATACCCGGATAGTCATCGGTCGGCAGGATCGCATCCTGTGCGTCCGGACCTGTGCGCAGGGTATAAATTGGGCTAAAAGTGATACCTTCATACGTCTTGGTATACATCAGCTTATCAAACGGCTTGCCCTTCAGAAGAGCGTTGCACGCATCAACCCATTCCTCGTAGGTTGGTGGTGTGAATTCATCAAATGTGACCTGTGGGAAATCGGTTTTGCCTTCCGACTGTTTCAGAATCGCTTCCAATTCCTTATCGGTAAGCTGTCTTTCCTGATTTTCCGCGGATGTTGCTTTTGTTACTTCATCCATGAAATAGTTCCTCCTTTAATAATTTATGGCCGCCCACTGACTTACCAGCGCAAATCAAGAGAACGCCCCTTTAGACAATTTCAATCAGACAGAAAGTTCACCTCCTTCAGGTTCACGTCTTGGTCCTACCATAAAAAAACGACTGACCCAGTGGGGGCAGCCGGAAAATAATGAGACCAGGACCGATCTCAATCCCCTCCCCATCTCTCGCAGGTTGACGGAAATACTGATCTTCTCACAAGCCCTGATCTTAGACAGAATCAAATCATGTCTTGGATAGATCCCTACTTCCTTCGCGGTGATTCATTGGCAGATAGTTCTCCTGGCTCGGACTCCTCATCTCTTCACGCCTTCCCAGACTTTCGCCCAGTGACTTATCTGTGAGAGACTCCTCCTTACAGTGGCGGGACCGCTCCGGCTTAGACCGGATTCTCTTTTATGCTTTCGCATCTGCCAGCCATATGAAATTGTCTAAATGACTACAGTCTCAGTATAATTCATATTCTTCTTAGTGTCAATCAATGTTTTTCTCTGTCTTATACATTTCTTGCTAATATTGTATCTGAAATCACAAATTATGCATTGAACAGTAGCTATGATTTATATTATAATAGATTTGTATGTAAAGTTTATTCCATTATCATTATTTTTATTCTCATACAAGGAGCTTACCATGGCACTCGATCCGAAAACCAAAGAAACCGTCAGAGAAGAAGCCCTTCGGCTTTCTAAAGAATTTGCTGCACTTGATGGCAGACGCCCGCGTGTTCTCCTCATAGAAATGGAAAATGATCTCGAAAGTGATCGTGAAGAACGAAAACTTGCCGCCAATGCATTGGCAGACTCCGGCTGGGACGTCGACGTCAGCCCCTCGCAGCAGCCGGAGGATGCTGCCAAGGGGGCAGCAGACAATGACGTTCACTTCGTCTTCTACACCACGACCGGTGACGCCAGAGGTAAGAATGCTGTCGCCCTCTCGCGTGCTCTCGCTCTTTATGGCCGTGATGATATCCTGATCGCCGTTCATCAGGTACCGCCCGAAGAAAAGGAGTCTCTCTTCCGCTACGGCATCCTCTGTGCCTTCCCCAAGGACTATGATTACCTCCAGGCTTCCCTCACCATGCTCCGTATCTTGATCGCAAGAGAAAAGCAGGAAATGGAAGAGGATGATGCCTACTAAGGCGTGACAGGAAGCGGCCGCAAAAGAACCGAGATCAGCCGAGAGGACGTATCCTCCGTTACCATGAATGGGATCTTTCGCTTCCCCCTATCGGTAATGCTATTAAGTTAAGGAAATCGTTAGCTACGTAACGTCTTGCTTCCCCCTTCGGGGGAAGTGCCGAAGGCAATAGGGGCATGCTAGCGGTATAGCGTGCTATGTTGAATAGTCCGATGCTATCGATATTCCGACACTTTCATGCAATACCGTTACGTAGCCCCCTCACCCCTTCGGGGAGCTCCCCCGATGGGGAGCCAGGAACGTTCTGCCGCTTAACTTAATAGCCATTACCCCCTGTCGGTGGTGCTATTTCATATCCGCTATCAAGCCTTGACTTTTCAGTGCTGACACTACACCAAATACAAAAAGCAACGTGTGATCCGCTTACGGCGGAAACGCGAGATCGAAAACGGAGTGCGCGATTCTCTCTTGCGCACTCCGTTTTATGGCAACAAAAAAGCAGCGCTTACGCGCTGCTTTTTCATATCGGCTATTAGCCAACGGTGAAGAGAACGTCGCCGCCCTGTACGGACTGGCCTTCGGATACCGGCATGCCGGTGATCTTGCCATCGCATGGAGCCATGATCGGGTTGCCCATTTTCATAGCTTCGAGAACGAGGACTTCGTCGCCGGAAGCAACTGCATCGCCAACGTGTTTGTTGATGCGGATAACTTTGCCCGGCATTGGAGCTTCAACGGATTCGCCTGCGCCTGCAGGAGCTGCTGCCGGAGCTGGAGCCGGAGCCGGTGCTGGAGCCGGAGCCGGAGCTGCTGCTACCGGAGCCGGAGCTGGAGCTGCTGCCGGAGCCGGAGCTGCTGCTACCGGAGCCGGAGCTGCTGCTGCAGCGCCGCCGTCTTTAACTACTACATCGTAATCCTGGCCGTTAACTGTTACAGTAAATTTTCTCATTGTCTTTCCTCCTAAATGATTGTACTTTCAACTTTCAATTAGAACTGCTGAGTGCCGGAAACGCCTGCAAGACGAGATGCAGAGGTCCAGCCACTTCTAGCTGCCGGGCGGATGGAGACGATTTCGCCGCCACCCATAGCAACGATTGCAGCAGCGATTGCTGCTACAACTGCACCATTGTCAGCTGCTTTAGGAGCTGCTGCTCTAGCTGGAGCTGCTTTCTTAGGAGCTACTGCCGGTGCCGGTGCTGCGGACTGATTGAGAGATGAACGTACCTGCCAGATCATGATCAGCGCTACTACTGCTACGATAGCAGCAAATACCGCGATATACATAACTGTGTTGTTATCCATCTGTACCCATCCTTTCAATTAGAGTTTTCTTGCAGCAAATATTACAGCGGAATGTTGCCGTGTTTCTTTGCTGGATGTACTTCGTGCTTGGAAGCAAGCATCTTCAGTGCATTGATGATTGTCGGACGAGTGTTTCTCGGATCGATAACTGCGTCTACATAGCCACGTTCAGCAGCTTTGTATGGAGTAGCGAATTCTTCGACGTATTCAGCTGTACGCTGTTCTTTGTTCGGGTCTTTCTTGAAGATGATGTTTGCAGCGCCTGCAGGTCCCATAACAGCGATTTCAGCGGTTGGCCAAGCGAATACCTGGTCAGCGCCCTGTTCACGGGAGCACATAGCGATGTAGGAACCGCCGTAAGCTTTACGGAGGATCATGGTGATCTTCGGAACGGTTGCTTCGCAGTATGCGAACAGCATCTTAGCGCCGTGACGAATTACGCCGGCATATTCCTGCTGTTTGCCTGGCAGGAAGCCTGGTACATCGACAATGTTGACAACCGGGATGTTGAAGCAGTCGCAGAAACGGATGAAACGAGCGGATTTATCAGATGCGTTGTAGTCAAGGCAGCCTGCCATGAATGCTGGCTGGTTTGCAATGATACCAACGGTCTGGCCGTCGAAACGTGCGAAGCAGGTAATGATATTCTTTGCGAATTCTTTAGCTACATCGTAGTATTCACCGTTATCTACAACGGATTTGATAACGTCATACATGTTGTATGGAGCGTTGGAGTTTTCTGGCATGATGGTATCGAGAGCCGGATCGGTTCTGGTCGGATCATCACCGGTTTCAACGATAGGAGCATCTTCCATGTTGTTGCTCGGCAGGAAGGAGAGCAGGTAACGAATCTGTTTAATGCAGTCTTCGTCATTGTCGCAAGCGAACTGAGCTACACCGGAAGTACGGTTGTGGGTCATAGCGCCGCCGAGAGCTTCAGCGGTGATCTTTTCGCCTGTTACGGATTCAACTACTGCCGGGCCGGTCAGGAACATCTGGGATGTTTTCTTAACCATGTAAATGAAATCGGTCAGAGCTGGGGAGTATACAGCGCCGCCTGCAGATGGTCCCATGATAGCGGAAATCTGCGGAATAACGCCGGATGCAATGGTGTTGCACCAGAAGATTTTGCCGTAGCCGGAGAGGGCATCGACAGCTTCCTGAATACGAGCTCCGCCGGAATCGTTCAGGCCTACGCAAGGAGCACCGACTTTGAGAGCCAGTTCATTTACGTGAACGATCTTAGCAGCGTGCATTTCGCCGAGGGAGCCACCTTCAACGGTGAAGTCCTGTGCGAATGCGAATACGAGTCTGCCGTCAACGGTACCATAACCGGTAACAACGCCTTCGCCCGGGAGATCTTTCTTTTCCTGACCGAAGTTGTGGCAGCGGGATTTTACAAGGGCATTGACTTCTACGAAAGTGCCTTCATCAAACAGAAGAGCGAGTCTTTCACGAGCAGTCAGTTTGCCTTTTGCATGCTGTTTTTCAACTTTCTTTTCTCCACCCATAGCCTCTACGTGAGCGAGGTTTTTGTGAAGAAGTTCAATTCTTTCTGCAACAGTTGCCATTCTTACACCTCCAAAAATTTTAGGGACCCCCGTGAGGGGGATGCCTTACCCCGATGGGCAAGGCATTTGCCATCATTCAATTAAGCCTTGAAGGATGGGCCGCCTGGGCGTTCTGTCAGTTCAAGCAGAAGGCCTGTAGCCTTTGGATGCAGGAAAGCGATGTGACAGCCGCCAGCACCGATACGATATTTCTTATCGATGAGCGGAACTTCTTTAGCCTGCAGGTCAGCAAGGCAAGCTTCGATGTCGTCGACACGAAGTGCTACATGCTGGAAACCATTCTTGCCGCCGTTTGCTTTTTCGATGAAACGAGCAATCGGGCCGTCCGGAGTGGTGGAACCCAGGAATTCGAGTTCGCATGCTTCGGTCTGAGCAGACGGTTTGAAGAAGCTGGTGGTTACATGCTGTTCTTCGACGGTTTCATCCGGAAGGGATGGATCCAGTCCAAGGATGTCTTTCATCTGCTGTTTAATAGCCTGAAGGTCTTTAACAGCGACGCCTACATGGTCCACACAAATTACTTTGAATGCCATAATAAACTCCTCCTTTAAAATTATTTGAATATTTTGCCTACAATGGAGTCAACGACCGTAAACGGATCTGTCTTCCGTTCAAAGACGTCTTCCACGCAGTCACTAAATTCACCCGTCGAGGAAATATTTTCCTCAATATGACGGGAAATGCGATCGTGAATCATTTCGAGCATCTCGCTTCTAGCCCGTTCACGTCTTCTTTCTTCAAGGAGACCGGACTCTTCGAGGTACTTTCTATGTTCGCCCAGAGCTGCTACAACTTCCGCTACGCCCTGATCTTTGTTCGCAATCGTTCTCTCAATCGGAGGACGCCAGTTCTGAGCTTCGCCCAGATCAAGCATCATTTCGATTTCGACGTTCAAACGATCTGCGCCATCGCGATCACATTTGTTGATGCAGAATACATCACCAATTTCAAGGATACCTGCTTTGATAGCCTGAATATCGTCGCCTAGTCCAGGTACGAGCACAACAAGTGTCGTATCCGCATTTTTAACGATATCAACTTCTGATTGTCCTACGCCTACTGTTTCGATGAGAATGACATCGAGACCGAAAGCATCCATCAGTTTGACCGCATCTGCAGTCTTGCGGGAAAGTCCGCCGAGGCTGCCGCGCGTACCCATACTACGGATATAAACACCCTTATCCAAGGTCAGGTCGTTCATTCTGATACGGTCGCCAAGAATGGCGCCGCCGGAGAATGGACTGGTAGGATCGATAGCTACGATACCTACCGTCTTGCCCTGCTTACGGAACTGCTTAATGAGGGCATCTGACAGTGTGCTCTTACCCGCACCAGGCGCACCAGTAATACCGATGACCTGTGCACGACCGGTATGGTGATAGATTTCTTTCATGATATCTTCAAATCCATCCCGTTCGTCTTCAACGATGGTAATTGCTCTCGCTAAGGCACGTCTGGATCCATTCCAAAAATCCTTCATAGAAAATTCCATGGATGCACCGCCTTTTCGAAGAGTAAATAATATAGTTGCAATGGGACTGAGTATCCCCCCAGCCCCATGCAAGCTACATTTCAACTAATAAACTGTCAAGCTAGTCAGTCTAAAAGCCGATTATTTTACGTTTTCTTTAATGAAGTCGATAACTTCTTTGGTTGGTGTGCCAGGAGTGAAGATAGCTTTTACGCCAGCTTCTTTCAGGCCTGGGATATCGGATTCCGGAATTACGCCGCCGCCAACTACGAGAACGTCGCCCATTCCTTTAGCTTTCAGTGCTTCAACAACTTCCGGGAAGAGGGTGTTGTGAGCGCCGGAGAGCAGGGACAGAGCTACAACATTAACGTCTTCTGCGTCTGCTGCTTCAACGATCTGTTCAACGGTCTGGCGAAGACCGGTGTAAATAACTTCCATTCCTGCATCACGAAGTGCACGAGCAATAACTTTTGCGCCACGATCATGTCCATCAAGACCCGGTTTAGCTACCAGTACTCTGATACGTTTGTCTGCCATTGTAAATTACCTCCAGAAATATTTGAGTAATGTAATTATCTTTGCTTCAGGCTGCCCTTAGATTAGAGGGTGTTGTGCGGTTTGTATTCGCCGTAAACTTTACGCAGAACGCCGCAGATTTCGCCTTCGGTGCAGTATGCACGTACGCAGTCGAGGATGACTGGCATGAGGTTGATGTGGTCTGGGCCTTCAGCCGGAGTCTGAGCTGCTTTTTCAAGTTTAGCCAGTTCTTCAGCAACTTTAGCCTGGTCACGGTTTGCTTTATCAGCAGCGAGCTGAGCTTTCTTCTTTTCGCCGACGGATGCGTCGATCTTCAGCAGGCCGGTAACCGGTGGTTCTTCCATGGTGAATTTGTTGACGCCAACGATGGTTCTTTCGCCGGATTCAACAGACATCTGCCAAGCGTAAGCAGCGTCCTGAATTTCTTTCTGGATGTAGCCTTTATCAATAGCTTCTACTGCGCCGCCCATTTCATCGATCTTGCGGATGTATTCTTTAGCTTCTGCTTCGATAGCATTGGTCATAGCTTCAACATAGTAGGAGCCGCCGAGCGGATCAACTACGTCAGCCAGGCCGGATTCGTAAGCTACGATCTGCTGGGTACGCAGAGCGATGGTTACGGATTCAGTGGTCGGCAGAGCCAGAGCTTCATCGCGGGAGTTGGTGTGCAGGGACTGGGTTCCGCCCATAACTGCTGCAGCGGTCTGGAGAGCAACACGGATGATGTTGTTGTTTGGCTGCTGAGCGGTCAGCATGGAACCAGCGGTCTGGGTGTGGAAACGCAGTTTCATGGACTTGCTGGATTCTGCATGGAATCTTTCCTTCAGAATGGTAGCCCACAGACGACGGGATGCACGGAATTTAGCAACTTCTTCGAGTACGTTGTTGTGAGCGTTCCAGAAGAAGGACAGACGGCCTGCGAATTCATCGATCTTCATGCCAGCTTTCAGAGCTGCTTCGATGTATGCGATACCATCAGCGATGGTGAATGCGATTTCCTGAGCAGCGGTGGAGCCTGCTTCACGGATATGGTAGCCGGAAATGGAGATGGTGTTCCACTTCGGTACGTTTACGGAGCAGTATTCGAAGATATCGGTGATCAGACGCATGGACGGTTTAACCGGGAAAATGTAGGTGCCGCGAGCTGCGTATTCTTTCAGGATATCGTTCTGGATGGTGCCGCGAAGAGCAGTTGCCGGAACGCCCTGTTTTTCAGCTACAGCGATGTACATAGCCAGCAGTACGGAAGCCGGTGCGTTGATGGTCATGGAGGTGGAAACTTTGCCGAGGTCAATGCCGTCGAACAGTCTTTCCATATCGAACAAGGAGTCGATAGCTACGCCTACTTTACCAACTTCGCCAGCTGCCATCTTGTCGTCGGAGTCATAGCCGATCTGGGTTGGCAGGTCGAATGCGCAAGACAGGCCGGTGCCGCCGTTAGCAATCAGGTATTTGTAACGTTTGTTGGATTCTTCAGCGGTGGAGAAACCAGCATACATACGCATGGTCCAGAGTTTGCCACGGTACATGGTCGGCTGTACGCCACGGGTGTATGGATATTCGCCCGGGAATCCGAGGTCTCTTTCATAGTCGAAACCTTCGAGATCGAGTGGGGTGTACAGGTTCTTGTGTTTCAGACCAACTCTTTCCGGATGTTTTGCGCACTGTTTTGCATAGGTGTCATTGTAAGCTGCAAGTTTAGCTTTCAGGGATTCGTTAGACATGAGTTCATCTTCCTCCTAAAAAAGTAAGTATGTAAAACTCTAGGAAGCCTTTTCCTTGACTTCGGTGGCCGCGACTTTGTGTTCTTCTTACCACTTACATAGGATCTATCTTCCCAATGGGGTCACGCAAAGCCCTTGGCTGCTGCAGTGCTCATTCGAGTCTTCTTGCAGCAGCGATTGGGGACTCTCGCTGACCCATGTATTGACACTGTCATGTGACAGATATCACCATAGGTAATTATACAGTATTATCTGTATTTGTAAAGCATTAAATGCTTTGCCTCATGCGGCTTCTTGAATAATTAAATTATTTCTTGAAGTGCATGTCGCCGGTTTCAGCGAGGCTTTCATGGAATTTGAATGCTTCTGCGAGGAGATGCGGGGTCTGGCTTTCGCCGCAAGCTGCGCATGCTCTTTCGTAGTAGTCCATGAGCTGGTCTCTGTAGGACGGATGAGCCACGTTGTTGATGATGACCTTTGCTCTTTCTTTCGGGGACAGGCCGCGAACATCAGCGACGCCCTGTTCAGAAATGAATACATGGGTATCATGTTCGGTGTGGTCAACATGGGAGCACATCGGAACAACTGCGGAGATCTTGCCGCCCTTAGCGGTGCTGTGGCAGAAGAAGCAGGACAGGAAGCCGTTACGAGCAAAGTCGCCGGAGCCGCCGATACCGTTCATCAGCTTGGTGCCGCTTACATGGGTGGAGTTTACGTGGCCGTAGATATCCATTTCCAGTGCGGTGTTCATAGCGATGACGCCGAGACGACGAGCTACTTCGCCATTGTTGGAAACTTCCTGCGGACGAAGGATGATCTTCTTGCTGTATCTGTCGATGTTGTCGTAGAAGCGTTTCAGTCCGTCCGGGGATGGGGACAGGGAAGTACCGGAGATCATGTCGATCTTGTCTTTGTCGATCAGGTCGAACATGCCATCCTGAATAACTTCGGTGTATACGGAGAGGTTCTTGAAGTCAGATTCTACAAGGCCATGGATAACAGCGTTTGCTACGTTGCCTACACCGGACTGCAGTGGGAGCAGGTTTTCCGGCAGTCTGCCATGTTTAACTTCGTTTTTCAGGAAGTCAATCAGGTTGTTGCCCATAGCTTCTGCATCGTCATCGAGCGGAGCGAGTGCGCGGGTAACGTCTGGCAGATCGCATGGAACGATAGCAACGATCTTTGCCGGATCGCATGGGATGTAAGGAGTACCTACACGGTCGCCAGCGGAAGTGATCGGGATCGGTTCGCAGTGCGGCGGGTTCTTACGCATGTAGATATCAGCCATACCTACGAGAGCCAGCGGCTGGGTGGTATTGACTTCTACGATGACTTTCTTAGCGGTATCTACAAATACCGGAGAGTTGCCGATTGCAGTGGTGGTGTACAGTTCGCCGTTCGGTCCGACCTTGCAGACTTCAACTACAGCGACATCTGGGCCAGTGACACGTTCACCTTTGGCATTGGTGAAGAAGCCAGCACGGATCTGCTGAGCTACATGAGACAGGTGAAGATCGAAATAATCCAGAGCACCAGCATTGATGGCTTTTCTCAGGTTGCCATTGGTCTGGTATGGCATACGAACTCTTACGCCGTTTACAGCGACCAGTTCGCTATCGATCTGGGAGCCAGTGGAAGCGCCGGTCCATACGTCTACCTGGAACGGAGTTTCTTTCATACGTTCTGCGAGTTCATGCATGGTGATCTTCGGATAGCCGCATGGGGTGAATCCGGAAATACCAAGGATGTCGCCTGGCTGAATCATAGCTGCTGCTGTCTTAGCGTCGCAAATTTTTGCTTTCAGGTCTGCGCCTTCTACTCTGCTAAGGAATTCGCTATCATTGGTGTCGATCATTACTATCATCCTCCCAAAAATATAAAAATATCAAAAGTCCAGTATACCTGCGAGCTTTCTCTATGGCCTGGAACTTTTTGCCTCATAAAAACACAGCCGTGCTTCCGAAGTAAAAGAAAAAGGAGTTTTTTCTGCATTCATATGACCGCATGTAAACATGTCTCATAGCATCAGAAAAACTCCTCCTTGGTATCATCGGTCTTGCCGACTGTATTTATGACTTCTTCAGTCATCACTGTTATTATATCACACTTTGTTACAAAGATTCGTAAAAAGTAAGTTCTTTGTTTTTAAAATTCTCATAGGGATGTTATAAATAATTCCTATTAGACAAATTATCAGTTTTATGACTTATAGAGTGGGCATTAGGAAATCGGGAACTCTAGCAGTAGAGGTTATCGAAAATGGATTCATGGTTAGCCCGTGAGGCGTGTCATCCTTTGATGGTGGATGAAAATTCTACTCAAATGAGGAATTGGGAATGAAGGTGGCGGCTTCGTCGCGAGTATGTATGGGGCGATGCCCGAAGATCTCCAGGCAGCAGGTTTCCTGTTTGGAATGTCCGCATAATGACCGCCGCGCCGCACACGAAAAAGATTTCTCGCTTCTCTCGAAATGACGATACGAGAGAGTCTGTTGTCTCCCAGTCTCCCGGTCTCCCAGTCTCCTAGTCTCCTAGTCCCTAGTCACTAGCCCCTAGTCCCTAGTCCCTAGTCCCTAGCCCCTAGTCCCTAGTCACTAGCCCCTAGTCCCTAGTCCCTAGTCACCAGTCACCAGTCACCAGTCACCAGTCCCTACTCACCATTTCTCCCGCTTCCCACGCAAAGGGCGGAAAGGCTCCAGAAGCAGAAGGAGATCGAGCGGCCGAAGAGGACATGGTCGCTCATGCCGATGACGGCGATGGCCATGACCATGAGCAGTCCGCCAAGCCCCAGCGTTCGCGTGAAGAGGCTCGCCTGTCCTCGATAGAGTTTCCAGCAGAGGAAGCCCTGGGCGAAGAAGGTCAGGAGGAAGGCCGTTCCACCTATGAGTCCGACTTCAGCCGGCATATTGAGGTACATGTTGTGTGCATGGAAGATGAGGACATGCTCATCCTGTATAAAGAAGTTGTAATCGGGATAGGCCAGATAATAGCTCCCCCACCCCACGCCGAGGAGCGGGTGCTCTTCGATCATGGCGATGGTGCTCTCCCATAGGGCAAAGCGCAGACCGACAGAAGTATCCTCGCCGGAGAAGAGGGACAGGAAACGCTCGACCATCTGCCCGTGGTAGAAGAGGAGAACGAGAGGGATGAGGAAGAAAAGAAAGCCGAACCGCTTGTCATAGAAGAGGGTGAGCCCTAAGACGATGGCCGCAAGGCTCAGCCATGCGCCGCGTGAATAGGTCAGCGCAAGGCAGAGAAGCAGGACGAAGAGAATGATGGCAAAAGCCCATTTCCTTTTTTTCTGTCGCTCCCGCAGAAAGAACGCAGTCAGGATGCTGATGATCATGACGGCATAGGCTCCGAGGAGATTCGGATTTTCCAGTGTCGAATACATGCGGCGTCGAAGGAGCGGAAATCTCTCGGGATCGACCCAGCTCTGCGCCGTCATATCGGCTGCCATGCCTGCCACATTCGCGTACTGGATGAAGCCGTAGGCGGCCACGCAGATGGCTCCCGAGAGGAAGGCATAGAGCGCCTTCTCCTTTTCCCGCACGGAGGAAAGGAGCGAAAGGATCAAAAGGTAGATCGCGGCATACATCAATGGCTGGAAGGCCCAGTTCATGAGCGAAAAGGCAGGGTCGGGAGAGCTGAATCCGGAGAAAAAGGCACACGCCAAAAAGACCGCCGGCAGTCCCCAGAGGCGAGGGCACACGCATTTCACTTCGCCCGTGGTGCCATGATTCACTGCCCAGAGAAGAAGGCAGGGGAGAAGTGTCACGTAAAAAGCATAGGGATGAAGCGGCAACAGAAAGAGTGTCGCATATAAGAGATTCTGGATGTTCTTTTTCGAAGAGAGGGATCGCATGGAAAGCTCCTGAGATGAGAAATGATTTTTTCTGTAATTCTATCTCATTATATAGAATGGGGAACCGTTCAGCAATAGAGAATGGGAAAGGGTTCGGGGTTCGGGGTTCGGGGTTCAGGGTTTGCCCATGGGCGTGCCGCCCTTTGATTGCGTGTGAAAGCTCTACTCGCCAGTTAGGAGTGAGGAGTGGTGGTGCGGCGCATAATCATCTGGAAGCGCCGCGAAGTATAAATAGGGCGATGCCCGCAGATGGTATTTAGTCACCAGTCACTTGAGACTCCTAATCCCTAGCCACTCATCCCTGCTTTCAAACTTCAAGGTTAGCCCCGGTGACGTACTGTCCCTTGCTTGCGTGCGGAAGAGGGGGAGCGGGTTCTATAGGTTCAAGAGGTTCAAAGTAGTAGGTGTGGCACATAAAAAGCAGAAGCGCCGCGGAGTTATGATAGCGCTTCGCGCATCGTCATTTCAAGCGTAGCCGAGGGTCTTTATTGCAGAACGTTCATCGCCTGATATGAGGCAGTACCAGGACATCGTTTCCCCTCGGCGCATACACGCTGATTCCCGCAATGCAGTAAAGATCCCTCGGCTGCGCTCGGGATGACGATGCCGGAGAATCCCAGTCACTCCTAATCCCCAATCCCTAGCCACTAATCCCTAGCTACCAGTCACAAATCACTAGTCACTAGTCACAGATTCCAACAAAAAACTCCCCTTTCGGGGAGTTTTTCTTCAAAGGCGCGATCAGAATACGGTCTTGACAGAGCCGCCGTATTTCTTTTCGATGAAGTCCTTAACTTCTTTGCTTGTGAGCGCTTTCATGAGCTTCTGGAGTTCCGGACGGTTTTCATCACCTTCACGGACAGCTACGATATTCGCATACGGGGAGTCGGAGCCTTCGCTGTAGATGGCACTCTTCGGATCGAGCTTTGCTTCGAGGGCGAAGTTCATATTGATGATCGCGATATCCGCATCCTCCAGGGCACGCGGAAGCTGCGGAGCTTCCAGTTCGGAGAATTCCAGGTTCTTCGGGTTCTCTGCGATATCCTGCGGGGTCGCAGTGATCGGAGCGCCTTCCTTCAGTTTGATAAGACCGGCAGACTGGAGGACGAGGAGGGCGCGACCGCCATTGGTCGGATCGTTTGGAATGGCTACATGCGCACCGTCAGCAAGATCATTCAAAGACTTCAGCTTCTTGGAATACACGCACATCGGTTCAAGATGGACAGCTCCCAAGGATGTCAGCTTCAGGCCTTTGGATTTGCAGAATTCATCCAGATATGGTTTATGCTGGAAGAAGTTCGCATCGAGGCTCTTATCCGCAAGGGCCAGGTTCGGCTGGACATAGTCGGTGAATTCGACCATTTCGACCTTGACGCCTTCTTTGGCGAGCTTGTCTTTCACAACGCCGACGATCTCAGCGTGCGGTACAGGGGATACGCCGACCTTGATGGTGGTTTCTTTGGCAGCTTTCGAAGAAGCAGAGGATGCGGCTTTCTGGTCACCGCAGCCTGCGATGATGCCAGCAGCCGCGAGGACTGCAGCCGATACGAGGATGGCTTTTTTGAAGTTCATAGGGATCCCTCCAGACGGAAAAAGAGAGGTACGGCTATGCGCCGCACGCATATCATATGAAATATAGTTTTATTTATAGCACTAGTGAAAGGGCTGCGTCAAGAGGAAATCAAGGTTCAGGGTTCAGGGTTAGCCCATGGAGCGTGCCGTCCTTTGATTGAGCGAAAGAGATTCAGCGGGTTCTGTAGGTTCTGTAGGTTCTACGGGTTCAAAGGGGTTGGTGCGGCGCTAATAATAATGAAGCGCCGCGGAGTTTTGATAGCGCTTCGCGCTGTCGTCATTTCGAGCGTAGCCGAGAAATCTATATTGCAGAACGCTCATTGCCTGATGTGAGGCAGCACCAAGACATCGTTTCCCCTCAGCGCATACACGCTGATTCCTGCAGTGCAGTAGAGATC
>ERZ1026846.926-NODE-926-length-20394-cov-60.324500_pt1 | contig 20394 bp, 22 predicted proteins | sample MGYA00380153_ERZ1026846 | MGnify/ENA primary metagenome ERZ1026846 (study PRJEB33269, sample SAMEA4719789) | human gut metagenome | biome: human-associated habitat; feature: organic feature; material: feces | place: Cameroon | collected 2013-10 ...
GCGCAAAGGTAGCACTTATTGTTCAAACCGCCAAAATAGGGGTTGGATGCTTACTGCTTTTCTTGTCGAAAATCAATAAGTGCATAGATGTTCCAACCTATAAGAACTGTTACCAACACACCAAGTATGCCTGTGATTAATCCGAGATAGTCAAAGGACAACTCTGTTCGTGGTAAAGAAAAGCAAATAGCAAGGATGCTAAAGATAATCGCCAGTATGCTCAATCCTAAATTTCCAAATTTCATAGACATACTATTACAATGTAATTATATTTTTATTTTATATAGTTTCTCTAAATATCTGTCTATCTCTTCTGGTACCTCCATAGTCAACAACTTATTCGTTTGCTTTCTTGTCAATTTTGGTATACCAAAATCACGAATATAGTTTTTAGATAATGCCATATAGTCACTACCATAAGGTTTGCTATGATGCTGAACATAATACCAAAAAACAGAAGAAGACAATATTTTTTTTAGCAACCGAAGAAGTTCCAAGTCTTTTGATACTAAAGCATATCCATTATAGAAAAGCAACTGTTTATCTTCTGACAAAATAAATACAGGATGCGATGCCATATAAGGGAAGAACAACTTGTATCCCTCAAGTCTTAAAGCTTGTGTTCTGCCATAAGCATACCATGCTGCATATTGCCTATTCCCCTTATCTCTTTTAATGAGAACTTCTTTAAAATCACTTAAATAATCATATGTTTTCGGATACAATTTTTTCAGTTTTTTTTCATCAATAATCTTAATCAAGCTTCCCCTTTTTTGATAAGGAAAGATTAATGGATATATATACTTTTCGATATTTATTTCGTCACTAATGGCATTAGGCTTAATTGCCTTTCGGCAAATCGCCTTTTCTACTGAATAATATTTACCATTCTTTTCTACATAATAATAAGATTCATCTTCTTCTGTAGGAGTCAATACAAATACATCATTTCGCAATGTGGCAAATCCATTTTTTATATCGACTAGGCTTTCTAAAGGAACTCCTGTCCGTTGAATATGCTGTATATTTGTAAGTACAGTGTTGTCATTAGCTAAAAGCCAACCTTTCTTCCAATCAAATTCCGCATAGTCAAACTCATTAAAATCCTTTATATTTTTTAATTCAGACGGTAGGCACTTATGATACGCAAGTTTACCATTTTTATTTTTTATTATACAAATACATGTATAAGTAGAGCGACCTTTAAAGACTTGTTTGGAACCGAAATCTATGATTTTTAATGTCAACTGCTTAAGAGAGAAATACCTCCTTACTCCTCGTCCATTTACACTTCGTACAAAATTATTAACTGTAATAATTCCCAAAGTTCCGGCAGGTGCCAAGCTCTCTGTCGCTATCTGAAAAAAAGGTATGTAAAGATCAGCCTTTCCGTTATCGGATACTGTCCAACGCCGTAACTTATCACGAGTATCATTTGACAATTTTGAAGAACTGACATAAGGAGGATTACCAACTATCACATCAAAACCATGCTTTTTTTGAAATTCAGGCAAATTCTCCCAATACTTTGTCAAACTATCACCCACAAAAAGATGGGGGGCTAACCGTTCGATATCCTCACCAACCCCCAAAGCATACAATGCCAACAATATTTTAGTACGTTCAATACTATAAGGTTCTATATCAAAGCCATAGAAACACTTAAATAACTTTTCACATGAGATTTTTACTCTTTCCCGAATGTAATCAGTTATTGTTATAAAAAAACCTCCACATCCACAGCAAATATCTGCATAAGATAAATTTGCAAGACTCTTGTTGGACTTGTCTGCCAATACTGTTTCGATTATGTATTCTCGTATATACAATGGAGTATATACAGCACCATTTACTTCTTTAGTCGAAGGTGAGACTACAAACTCAAAGCAATCTATCAAATATTCAATGCCAAAGCTCTCATCTAGTTGGTTTAATATCGACAAAAATTGCTGTAAAACAGGATAATCACTATCTGTATTATAAATAAGATAGTTTAAAATTAAGATGTTTTTTTCTACCGTAATTCCATTCCTTTTCAAGTAAGCAGAAACTAACAGCCTATTTATAGCTCGTTCTTCACAAGAATATCTCTTTAAAAAATTTCGAACTATGATATTCATATCTACTCAATAATATAAGGGACATAAGTTGTGAGCCGAGTATAATCCGACTGAACTTTGGTTATTAACAATCGCACTGTAATAAGGATCTAGCACTCTTTTCTGCGCATGCTCTATTATCATTTGATATTCTTCATTTCCCAATATAGAAACTTGTTCACTATATGTTTTTTTATTAAAGAAATTCTCTATTACAAAATGTATCATCAAAAAAACATCCATTGGAGGATGGGCCAACCGTGGAGAACCGATTATAACCAGATCTCCTTTGTCGCAGTCTTTTATTTTATGTCCACCACTATGGAAATGGTATAATGGATGATAAAAAGTCCCCTCTATACATTCCTCTCTATCTAAATGCCATGAAAACATATGATTCTTATTATCATTTCCTTCACCTCTTAGCAAGAAATCCAACTGATAATGAGAGAACAGTCCATCTTTTTCTATATTGTCCAAATTCTCTATATACTTATATGATAAACTTGCTGTTAAAACAGCATCATTCACATAAGGTGAAGTATTCCAGGAATCTGTTTTTAACTTAAAAGTAATATCATCGATTTGAACATTATCTGTCAATTTGCCAGTTTGTCTTATGTTGAGTAAATTTTCTAGAGGATACTTTGACATAATATCCTCTGTAAAATGATATTTATCCAATAGCTTTATCAAATTCATCAAATCTTGCGTCAATAAAGAATTGGAAATTCTTCTACTATTTGCCATAAGCTAAAATTTCTTTTCTTGCAGTAGGCGTCAAATATTTTCGAACAGATGGGGTTTCTAAAGCATAATCTAGAGAAATGTATTCCTCTTCTTGCCATGGCTTCAATTCTTTTTGCATGAGGACATATCCTTCGCTAGGATCCAATGGCAACAAGGAGCCCTTACAATAGGTCCAAAAATATGAACTAAAATTATTTTTTATAGGAGTTGCCGGTACTAGTTTCAACCCCAACTTAGAATTCAAGATGGCTACACGTTCAGTAGCATCAAGGCGTCGCAAAGACTGTATTCCTGAAATATCCTTCCAAAATGCCATCACTTCATTCCACCACCATCTTTGGTAAGCAGAAGAAAAGATTCCTTTATATTTACATTTTGCAATATATTCAAGAAACAAACCGAAATCATCACAAGTCTTATCTATTCCAAAGCGTGCTGCAATAAGTTCTTGCCCTACCAACATTCCAACTGAACGCACAACTGTTTCCAATACAATTCTAGAACAGCCGTACACATCTTGATTATTTTTAAAAGATGATATTAAATTTTGCAAACGGAAATCTATTGTTTCACCTGCATCCATATCCAACATTTTACAAATATCAAAATCGGTATTCTTTATTGTCTTATAAGCATTCACCAAAGCCACTATTTGTTTAGAATACTTGCTTAGTTTTTGGGTAAACTCTTCTTTTGTTATTATTTTATCAAATAAGTCTAGACTTGAAAAATCTTGTTTGAATTGATGAATCTTTTGGTCGGAAGATATCAACACAATAGGAGAGTCCTTATGATTCTGTCCAAACGTTCGGATTGTCGATGCATAAGTTGGCGCATCTACCATTCCTGTACCACAAGCAGACAATTCAAAATCCATCACATAAGCATCAAAATCTTCATTTATTTTTGCCAACGTTGAATTAAATTCGCTAGCATCTGACGTGTCAACATCAAAACCATATTTCTCTAAATCTAACTTCAAAGAGTCTGTACCTTGATCATCTATATATAAAATCTTCATTTTCTTTATTTTTTCTATGTCTAACAATAAATGTTTTCTAAATCTTTTGCACTAGCCTTTGGTATTTCTACTCTTATACAAGTTGAGTAGTTATTTTTGGCTGATACAACAAAAACTCTTCCTTTATAGCTAGAAACAATATCTCTAACAATTGAGAGCCCCAACCCTGTGCCTGTAACTTCAGAACTAAAGTCTAGTTTATCTAATGTATCACTAGCCGTTGTTGTATAAAACTCTTCAAAAATCCTATTTTCAATTTCTTTTGGAATACCGTCTCCATTGTCAGAGAATTCTAAATATATCATATTATCAGCTGACTCACCACATTCTATACATATCGCTCCTTTTGTCTTTGCCCTCTTTATTGCTTTCTTAGAATTCGTATAGAAATTAAATAAAATTGAAGACCATTCAGAAGGGTGCATTGGCTTAGTATACAAGTTATAACCATTAAAAATCATCTTTGGAGTTTGATAGCCTTGTCGTTCCATATCAGCTTTAATTGAGTCTAAAAAAGGTTTTACAACCTCGCGCATCTCTAAAGGACGCAATGTACGGACAACATTTGCCGAAATGACATGATCGAAGTAAGAAATATAAGTTTTCAGCGAAGTAAAATTTTTGTTTAACAAAGAAATTCTATTCTTTGCTTCGTTATCGAGTTGAGCCTCCATCAAACTACTTAAATCACTTTCAATATTGGTAAAATGATTTTTGATTTCATGTACGAACTGCCCGACCGTCAAACCTACGCTTCCTAAGATTCGGAGCATTGACTTTTCACGCAAAGATTTTGCCTGCGCTATTTTCTGTAATTTTTTTACTTCATCAAATTCCTCCTTTAATTTTTTTATTTTCTTTCTGCGCTTAGCTTTTGCTTCTATCGTTTCTTGCCCAGACTCAAAATCCTTGTCTAGTTCTGAAATTGTAAAGGCTATATTTTTAACTCGGACATTAATTTCTTCCCATTGTCCATCATCTTGTTGCTTTTGTCCTGATACAATTTTAAGATTTCTCTGCTCTGCTATCTTTATCACAGCAGACACCAATGATCTATAGATAAAATTCTGCAGTTCAACAAAAGCTTCATTATTCAAAAGCCCTTCTCTGCTAGAAGTTTCCTCAAAATCGCCACTTTCATCACTAATTTCTACATACCCAAAGAAATTTTGATTTGTATGAGTTGGCAGAATAGAGCGTCTACGTGTAGATTTATCCAATGACAACCAATCATCTCCCCATTCTCCATAAGGCAATACACGGAAACCATTTCTATATAATTTTATTCCACTGTTTTTAAGAGAATATTTTTTTATTATAGACATTTGCCCTCGTGGAATCAGTTTTGAATCATAGATAAAATAATAAATCCTATATTTGACATTGCGAATGTTCTTAAAAGGCATATTCGGCATATCTACATCCAAACCTATCTCTGAACTATAATCAAATTTCAGTTTATTACTATGTATTGCAAAAGTTCCTTTATAGTTGGAATCTACCTTTCCTTCTATAAGGGCTAGAGCGTGCTGAAAAATATCTAATTTTTGATCCAAGATTTCCTTACGTACACTATCATTATTCTGATAGAAATAAACATTCATTCCTGGGTCTAAACCTTCTTCATCATAGTGATGTTTTTGGGGTAACATAATATCACTTATATATTGATAGATTCGTGATATAGCTGCCTCAGACCATCTATCCCTCAAATTCTTTATCACTAAGACTGTGCCCGAAAAGCCTCTTGCAGGAATTTGCTTTATTTTATTTGAGACAAACCCTAAATCCACATTACTAGAATAAGCATCCCAATCTATATCCAGCTGATAACCATTTTGAGAATTGGCAACATAAGTTCTTATCGTAAGGTTATGTCCTAATCTTTGCACAGAAAAACGACCTATTCCTTTTTTCCCAGCTCTTCTTCTATGATACTTTACAGAAACAGGATTCTGTATTTTTTCTGTAGAAGAAATACGCATAAAGCCATCTCGTAGCTGATCTGCAGACATACCTGAACCATTATCTTCTATAATTAAGGTTCCACCTATTTTTTCAGTATTCTCAAATGTTAATTTTACATCTGTAGCATCTGCATCATAACCATTCTTAACCAATTCGGATACGGCTGTTTCTTGACGAGCAACCAATTCATTGCCCAACTTATCTATAAGTCCCGCATCTACAGAAAAGCGAATATGACTTTGGTCAAACTCTGCTAATTGAGTAGATAGCTTCAAAACTCTAACATAATCTATCGTTGGTAAAGAAAGGACTTCTTTAAGTTCCTCTCTTAAGATTTCTTCTTTATTATCCATAAGTATATAAATTATAGAACTCTACCTATGCAAGCATCCTATCCATAAGGCAAACTACTCCATCCAAAGTATTTACTGAAGTAATAGAGCTTAAAAAAAATGAGCGTCTAGACTTTTAAATAATTTTCACTTATTATACCTTGAGGCTTCAAGACTTTATCCAAAAATTTATTTTTGTTCCCCATCGCAGTATCGCTCTGCGCTTGTCGCCACTCGAATGAGGAATATTGTTTTATTAACCTATGCTTGGCTTATGGCTAAACATTTCTATCGTTTCTCCAAATTCAGCCAATACTTTACCAAGATTGGGATTGTCATTTCTGATAATTACAGAAGCCACATTGTCTATTCCATATTCATCTAACAAAGTAGATGTCACCATTGTAAATCGATTACGATACTTATATGTATCGAACCAATTCTTGAACAAACGTCCTCTCATCAATTGCTTGCCGTCACTTGTAGAGCATAAAAACAACATCGTCGCCTTATTGGCATTGAAGAATTCCTCTACAATGGCTATGACTGTAGCTTTGACATTTTTATCACGAGGTGATTTCACACCATTGAGATTACCTATGATAAATTCGTAGGACTCATCGGATTGAATCAAATCATCAGGCATAAAGCCGATTGAAAACTCAGCTCCTGAATCTGCGATAAAAGTATATGCACCTTCTTGCGTATCTTCTTTCACAGCATATGGTGCACAACTATTAATCTTGACTAAATCTAATTTTTTCATTCTTACAACACACAAAATGATTCTGCTTCCTTACCGGTTCTGCGGCGATAGTCATCACGCATTCGCTTTTCCATTTGTGCTATGTATTCTGCCTTTCGCTCCCTAGAAGCCTTGAAGCGACGTATAAAATCTGCTTTTTTTTCTTCTATGTTCATAACGTAATCTCCTTATTAATTATACTTTGCGTGCAAAGATATACTTTTTCTATGATACTGCCAAATGTTTTTTGAAAAAAGTTATTTTGTAAATCACCGTTAGAACGTAATCGCCAAAATTAATGTCATTCAACTTGCAGCTCTCAGATACTCTATTGGGGCAGACTTTGCCCTATCATCCTCTCCAGATACCCATATAATTCATCTTCCATATTGCTATAGTCGCAATAGGGACTATCGTCGTTAAGCATATCATCCATACGAGAATCACCCCAGGCTAACTCCAGGTCACCAAAGAGACGATGATGCTTATTGGTCAGCAACAGATGGAAATCCATTGCCTCCTTCGTCTGCCAAGGAATATCTGGATGTTGGCGCAAATGACAGTACAGATGACGCAGTACATCTAAGAATAGAACGACACTTGTCTGAACTCCACCACACCAATATGAATCAAACCACCTTTCGTGTTTTCTACATGCCTTACCTAAATGGTCGAACAAACAGAAAATTAAAGAAATGGCTTCCTGATATCGCTTGCTTCGGATATATTCATGTACATTATGAATGAATGGGAACAGACTTCGGGAAACTTCCCGCTCTTCTTCATGAACTATTGCTGCATCAAAAGCGGCAGAAACTTCGGCTTGATGATCTGACTCAAACTTATTCCATTTGCAACTACACCATTTCTTGATGCTTTCCATCGCTGGTCGATATTCCTTATAGCCTCGCTCCTTCCACCCTTCCAGGATATCAAAAACCATCTGATTCAAATCATAAGGGGTGGTCTTGCAGTCATTGCGATACCAATCGTAATAGCATTCGTAGTAACCATCAACAAACCATTCATTACGGAACCAGAAATGGCAATCTTCCATGTAGTTCATCTCAAAAAGGAGATGAAGATACTTGAGCTGGTCTATATCCAGGTCATCCAGTTTTGATTTCAGGTTTCTGAGATAGAAACGTGATTGAGCAGGTTTTGATTTAGCAGCCTCCACGTTCACTTTAGCAGCAGCATATCGCTGTTCGACATAGGGAGCAAATGCCCCACTTATCTCATCCAACATCACAAATCCATCCTTGCCTCGGTTTGCATTATTGCCCACTACCCAAACCATACATTTCAAATGGTGATATTTGAGCAAGTGGCGTTTCCAAAGAACATTTCCCTTGCCACCTGATATGATATCGTGAGCAAGGACTATTTCCTCATCATCTAATATCGATACCATTTCTTCGGGATGTGATACGACATAGGATGATATATAATCTGCCATCTTCTCTTTCGACCAAGACATTGGAATCTTCAAGGCTATATCTTGTCCAATAGCCACAAGATTGTCTTTAGAAAGTATCTGTAAACAAGAAGAATATCTCTTCGTTGTATCGTACGTCGAAGAATGAAATGTAATATAGTAACGGGTAGCCATTTTTTTTGTTCCTCATAGCAGTATCGCTCTGCACTTGTCGCCACTCGAATGAGGAATATTATTTTTATTCAACTTTTGAGAGGATTACCACGCAACACCTGATAGGTTAAAGCTGGTACAGAACATTGCACGCTGATTTCGCAGATGACGCAGATATTTGACCTATTCGGTCTTAGATTTCGCAGATTCCGTCTTTGGCTTCAGATATATGATGGTGTTAAATATTGTTTCTGAATTATCGCGATTTCTAGATTTTCAATCTAGATGGCTGCGAGGACCTAATTCTATCGAGTTTATATCGTATTCCATGCTCTTTGCAGAACGAATGACCTATAGTTGTACGACCGTATGGCTGCAGTTGTACAACTATATAGGCTATGGTCGTACAACTCTGGAGCTATGGTTGTACAACTATAAGGGTCTTAGTTGTACAACTACAGAATTCTGTTTTTTTGACGGAATCTACAAACTTAGATAACATACTGATTTACTGATAATTACATTTCTTTTTCATGTTTTCAATATTCTTGCCGAAATATTTTCGAACCAGAAATACTGGAATTTTAAAGAGTTTTCATCAGGAATTTGTAAGAAATAATCCTTTTGAGTTTCAAAACCTCTCGAGCGGAAATGGAAATTCCATCCGCTCAAGAGGAATCATATTCTATATTCGTTTCATAAACCAAGCAATGACTTGATTTGCCTTATATACTACCACACATTACGAAACGCAAAGCATTTTATGGCAAATTACTTGATTGGCAAACCGTTTCCCTGTTGATGTTCCATCTCTTGAAGAGCCTTTTTGACGAGTTCTTTGCGGGGTGGGAATGCAGCTCTCATTACATTGGCCAGAGCCTGATTCAGCAATTTGAGCTCTTGATTTACATCTTCGGTCGTATTAAACTCAGTCCATACTGAAATCATTAAGTTGGAAAACATCTGTTGAACAGAACCGTAGGTCAAACTTTCGTCTGGCGGATCAGCATAAAGCTTTGCTAATGTTCTTCCATTGACGCCGAGTAAAACTGCGAACTTTCTCTGAGAAGGAATACCCCATCTTGTCTGAATTCGGCGAATCTCTTTTGCAGCTGTGGTTAACCAACTATCCGCCTTAACTTTTACGGATATTCGGTTCATTAGGCAAACGCAGATTGGTCTCTATTTTCTCATATCGACCCATCTTGTTGCCAACAAACCTTAATAATATCCTAAAAAGTGTAAACCATGCTGCACTCTATAGAGTACAGCACAGGAATTCCAAGATTATCTACTTTTGCAAGCGAAATCAGAATTGATTTTTTAATTCATATATATTAATGTATTAAACTCTCTGAATATGAAAGCAATGTATAAAAGCGAACTGGCTGCTTATGCCGGAGTGACAACCAGGACACTGAGAAGATGGCTGAAACCTTATCAGCAGCAACTGGCGGAACTTGGGATGAAACCAAAGGATCAGATCGTGAAACCTTCGGCCGTTAAGTTCATCTGCGAGACACTGTGTATCGATATATACCCATGACGGACAGGACGCTTTTGCAATATTGTACCTTTGCAACGTCAATCAGAACAAACGGGATTGCTAATCTCTTTGGACTGACGATGACATAACTTGAGTATTAATCTTTTAAATGTTTTCAATTATGAGTAAGAGTTACAAAGTTTCCAAGAAGACCATGAACATGGGTCCTAAAAAGGGTAAAACCGTGTATAGCGTTCGCCCTTACAGTTACGGTACATTGACTACCAAGGATATTGCGAACCAAATCGCAATGGAGTCAACAGCTACTCCAGCAGATGTGATGGCGGTACTCGACCGCTATACCTACTACGTGAAGGAGAACCTGAAGAAGGGGTACGACATCGAGTTATTCGGCTTCGGTAAGCTCTATCTCCGTTTCCTCACCGGCAAGGCTGTGGAGAAGGAGAAGGATGCGACTGCCAAACTCGTGAAGAGTATCCTTCCTGCCTTCCGACCATCGTACTACCTCTTGAAGAACGGTAGCCGTGTTTACAACCTGATTCCTGATTCTATCGAACTCGTCAAGTACGGTGATGAGAAGAAGGACAAGCCTACTGGCGGTACTACCGATGGGGAGAAGAAGCCTACTACAGGCGACTCTACGAATGGCGGTGAGAACACTGGTGGAGAGAACGCAGGTGGAGAGAGCACTGGCGGTGAGAACACTGGTGGCAGCGAGAATACTGGCGGTACAGGTTCAGAGAGCGGCGACAACGTAAATTTCTAAGCAGTAATGTTCAACCCTTTAAATTGATCCATGATGATGAATGATTCTAACAGTTTATAGTTTAAAGAGCCTATTATGATTAAAGATACATTTCCTATGAACATCGGGGAGGAGAAGGTACGCTCAGAGCGTACACTCCTCGCCGGAGTAGAAGACGGCAAGAACATGAAGTCTGCCGACTCTGTGAGATTTCTGGTGCTGCATTGCTCGGCTACCCGTCGCAATCAGGACTATAGTGTGGAACAGCTGAGACGTGACCATAAGGCACGTGGGTTTTATGATATCGGCTATCACTTCTACATCCGAAAAGATGGTACGATGACGCAACACCGCAAGCTGCTGGAGGTAGGGGCTCATGCCCGACCTTATAATAGATGCTCTATCGGCATCTGCTATGAAGGAGGGCTTGATGAGCAAGGCAAGCCTTGCAACACCATGACCGTCGAACAGGAAACGAGACTCGTTGACCTTTTCAGGAATCTGAAGATTCTCTTTCCGAAAGCGAAGATCGTGGGGCATCGGGACTTGCCGGGGACTACTCCCAAAGAGTGTCCGTGCCTGGATGCGGGCAGCTGGGCTGATCATCACCATCTTTTTTGACCAGATCGGTCAGGGGGAAGACTATTTCTTCCTTCTGGCCTTGGCTTCCTTCATGGTAATGATTCTACCTGGATGTTCTGGATCCCATACCGCAGCACCTCCATGCTTGAAATAGTCCCAAAGGATGATGAGGAGGGCTATGACAGAGAGAACTCCGAAAAGGATTAATATAAGTAATAACATCTTTTCTAATGTATAATTGTTAATGTATAATGTTTAATCGTGATCAAGCTCGCTGTACTTCGAGTGCTGGCTCTTGTACTCTGGTACTATCTCCTTCATCTTCTTCACTATTGCCATGTCATCGTAGGTGAAGGAGAGCTGATAGAGGTCTTCCTCGTTCTTGCGCGCCAACTCGTATGGATACTCACGAACCTTGGCTACCATAATCTTTGGATGGTGGGTTGGAACGGTCGCCTCCTTGTCGTTCAGAACTTCCTCGAAGAGTTTCTCACCATCTCGGAGTCCAACGTACTTGATGTCGATGCCATCTACTCCCGAAAGGGCTATCATGCGCTTTGCCAGGTCGGCGATGCGGACTGGCTTGCCCATATCGAAGACGAAGATCTCGCCTCCCTTACCCATGGTTCCAGCCTCCAATACCAACTTGCAGGCTTCAGGGATCAGCATGAAGAAACGGATGATGTCGGGATGGGTGACGGTGATCGGACCGCCCATCGCAATCTGCTTCTTGAAGATTGGAATAACGGAACCGTTACTTCCCAAGACATTGCCGAATCTTGTGGTAACAAACTGGGTAACACCCTTTACCTCGCCATCCACAATCGCCTTGTTCAATGCCTGGCAGTAGATCTCACAGATTCGCTTGCTGCAGCCCATCACGTTGGTTGGATTCACAGCCTTATCGGTAGAGATCATCACAAACTTCTTGGTGCCGTACTTCACAGCCATATCGGCTATCACGCGCGTACCATATATATTATTCTGCACAGCCTCTGATGGGTTGTCTTCCATCATCGGTACATGCTTATAGGCTGCGGCATGGAATACATAGTCTGGATGATACTCGGAGAAGATGCGCTCCATACGGGTGGCATTGGTGATGCTGGTTACGATGGTTTCGCAAGGAAGATCAGCATAGTTCTTGTTCATGAAGAGGCGGACATCGTGCATTGGGGTCTCAGCCTCATCAACGAGAATCAGGCGCTGTGGCTTATAGATGGCAATCTGCTTCACCATCTCGGAACCGATACTGCCGGCTGCTCCCGTAATCAGAATGGTGCGACCGCTGAGAAGCTTTCCGATCGCATTCATATCCACTTCGATTTTGTCTCGTGGAAGAAGGTCTTCGATATCTACCTCGTGCATCATCTGATGACGGAGGTTTGACTTGCCGTCCCAGCTCTGTGCCTTCGGCATCATCATAATCTTGATGCCTTCTGCGGTAAGCTTGTCAATCATATCCTGCTTCTCCAGGAACTTCTCTGTAACCAGAGGGCTTATGAAGAGGGTCTTGACATTCATCTTGTGCATGACGCCCAGCAAAGTCTCATCATAGGAATAGACTTCGCAACCCAGCAGGAACTTGCCTACCATAGCGGCTTCTTCGGTAGTGAATCCTTTGACGATATACTGTGAAGGATGGTCGTTGCGCATGGACTTTGCCAGGGAGATACCACCTTCCCGTACACCGAAGATGAAAACCGGAGTCTTGGTTTCAGCTGAGAAACTGGAGTCGTACATATACTTCACGAGGATTCGCATCGTCCACATCTCTATCATGGAGATGAAGAGCATGACGACAATAGCCTCCGTGGTAAGCTCACAGCGGATACTGTCTGGCACTACCATGAGAAGAATGCTGTTCAGAATGAAACCGACAACGAGGGCCCCGGAAATGCGAAGCAGGTCAACGAATGACGAGTAGCGCATGATACCGGAATAGGTATGGAAGATTCGCATGCCGACTACGAAGAGTGGCAGGGAACAAATGAACGTGAGGAGATAGTTCCAGAAATGGGAAGCTATCAGCTCGCCTCCTTCTGCAATATAGGTCGCAATCATTCCAGCCACTACGATAGCGATGCTATCGAGTGCCATGATGCACCAATATGGCAGTGTAGCCTTAGAAAAATACCAATTCGTCAGTTTGTTTGCAAAAAGGGATACTTTGAGCTGATACAGCATCCCTGAGAATGGCTTCTTTTCTGAACCATTCTGATCTAATTTATCACTCATAAAATAATTCTGTATATTAGAAACTTTATCATTTATCAACCTTTAAGGTAATCTCATCACCAATAGTCAAGAGACCATATTCACTATTCTATTTTCTGTAAGAAAGCCTTGGGAATATATCCTGTCGTAACAGCACACAATCCCTTGATACTCACATAAAGTTTATGATCTTTTTTGATGCGAACGACATAGCCTTCCGCTCCTTTCAAAGGACCTTCTATGACTCGGAACTTGTCGCCTTTGGTAAACTTCGGATTATACTCATCGTAAAAATCCAGTCCTTCAACACCAGAAGTTGCGACTATATTGAAGATTTTCACTTCACGCTCTGAAATTTTCGAAGGTTCTTTCAAGTTCTCAGAATTTTTGCCACGATAGAGCATCACTTTATTGAGAAATCTGCGTTCAATCTCTTCGGCTTCTATTCTCGTAGAACGAAAGAGAATGAGAGATGGCATAATGGGAACTTCCTTCACCAGTCTCTTTTTCTTATTCTTGTCCCAATATTCTTGTTTCACATCATAAATGTGTTCTATCTCATTGGTAACGAAATAAGCTTTGATAGGCTTTCCTTTTCCAAAAAATATCTTGAATGCGTACCAACTCTTCTCGTTGTCTGGTTGTAACATTGTTTATTTTTTTCCATTTTGATCAGGATACAATTCTCATTCCCCCGTGTCGTGAAATCATGTTTCAAAACACTTGGCAAGAAAGGGTTGGTTAGTCTATTCCCGATACCGGAAACCTCTAATCACAGACGTACTCCTGACCCAAGAGCATGATAGTCTGCAACCCTTGGAATGATTAGCTATCCGATTCCTTTGTCTTAAAACCCTTCCCTAAATCACTCCATTTCTTCTGAATCTCTACATAAGAGACACAGAATCTCGTTGCAAAAATACGAAAAAAGTTGGAAACTAGCAAATTATGTATGTTAAAAATTTAATGTTCTTCTACGAAAATCAACAATTTTTCAGCAATCATTTTGATCGTAATCTGATAAGTCGTTGATAGAACGAATGTTTTCGGTTTTTCTGTGTCTCTTATGTAAAGATTCTGAAAAATTGGTTCATTTTGGTTCATTTTGCAAAAACCCTCTTTTTATTCATTTTTACGGCTTATAGGACTGCCAGAATTTTAGCGTTGGCATCATCCACTTCTGAGCTTTTGATGGAGCGGAGATAGATTTGTGTGGTGATTTCGGAATGATGCCCCAATGCCTCGCTGATGACTGAGATTGGGATCTGGTTGTCTCTTGCTGCCGTTGCCCAGGAATGGCGGGCGACATAAAGGGTAAGCTTGCCCTTGATTCCTATCTTAACTCCTAACTTCCTGAGATGGTAGGAGATACGGGCTTCTGCATTGTGATACAGGCGTTTTTCATCTCGCTTTTTGTCAATAGTTTTGCTCAGTCTTTTGTTCCCTTCATCAACAAGGAAAGGGAAGAGATAAGGTGAGGTGACGGTCTGCGCCTGATACTTTTCCAACAACTCCTGCATCTCCTTCTCCCATCGGATGGTGAGGCGTTGACCTGTCTTGCTTCGGGTGTAATGAAGATAGTCGTCCTTGAGGTCGGATTTGCGGAGGTGTGCCAGGTCAATGAATGAGATACCACGCAGATAAAAACTCATCAGGAATGTATCCCTTGCCATCTCTTCTTTGGGAGACAGTTCCTTGACCGACTCCAAACGTTTGATCTGGCTGACAGATTCTGTGGATATGGCTCTCTTGCGGGTTTGGGCAATACCGGTATAGACTTCCCTGAAGGGATGCTGCTGTGGTGTCAGTCCCTTCGCCACGGCTTTGTTATAGGTAGCACGGAGGATGCGGAGATAGAAAGAACTGGTGTTGCTGCATACCTTCGCTGTATGATGCAGGTAAGCCTCATACGAGCGCATCACGTCTGCATCTATCTCACTCAGGGCGATGTCCTGGTTGTCTCGGTATCGCTTAAAGCTGTTGAGGGTTGCTCTGTAATGCAGCGAAGTACGATATTGCCCGTTCTTCATCAAAAGGGCGATAAGGAGGTTCATGAACTGGAATAACGACTCTGATACTTTCTTGTTTCTTGACATAATATGTATGTATTTTTGATGTTATAAAAAAAATGATAGGGACATCTCTGTCTCTATCTAAGAAACAAAGATGCCCCTATATATAAAGAGGTATCAGAATCAAGTACCGCAAAAACACAAAGTAAAACGCCGCAAAAATACAAAGTAAAACGCCGCAAAAATATAAAGTAACTATAGAAAACATGATTTATGATAAAGCCATATCAAGGGTAGATGGAGTAAAGGTTATACCTTTAGCTACATTAAAAGACTAAGAAAAAGCTAAATTTTCGATAGAAAACTAAGAAAAAGTTTGTTTTCTATCGAAAATTTGACTATCATTTGTACCCAAATGAGAAATATTCTAATTACATTAGGCAATATTCCAGTAACCTCTTCGATCATTGCTTCGCTATATCCAGATGTAAAGACTAAGTTTGCAAAAGTTGCACAGCTGGAAAAGGCGGGTGAAATCATCCGCCTCAGGCGAAATCTGTTCGTTGTAAACCCACAAGAAACGGGACAACCACTCTCTTCCGGACTTATCGCCAACCATCTGTTGTCTCCATCTTATGTATCTATGCAGACGGCATTGAGATATTATGGTTTAATACCCGAAGCAGTATATACAGTTCAATCCATGACTTTTAAGACAGCAAAGGAATACAATACACCCATAGGCAACTTTTGCTACTATCATATTTCAAGACCCACCTATCCTATAGGAATTACGCAGATAAAGGAAGAAAACAATGTCTATATAATGGCTACTCCGGAAAAGGCATTATGTGATTTAATTGCCAAGCAACCAGGCATCAATCTGAGATACAAGAAGGAAGTTCTAGAGTTTCTGGAGGAAAATCTAAGATTTGATATGGACAGATTCTACCTGCTCAATCCCAAGATATTCGAAGAATATGCAAATATAGGAAAAAAGGCAACATCCATACGCACAATATTAAAACTCTTACAACATGAATGAGATATACCAAAATATGTTATCAGCTTATGATCTTTCTACAGATCAGGCTAAAAGAAATTAATCACGGCAAAACGAAAAGAGCTACCTTGCAAAAACGAAATGTGATTTTTGTCTTCAAAAACGAAATGTAAATTTAAATACCGTTTAAATGCTATTTAATGGTATTTTATTAAACATATTGGGACATTAAAAATGAAGAAAGAAGGGGTTTAGCGCCCCTTCTTTCTTATGACTGATTGAGCAAGAGCTTGACTGTGTGATCCTACCTACACAAGTTGGTGATGTTTTCTATTCCTTCTTTATTTCTCGATTGCTGGACAGAGGTGTGAAGCCTAGTTCTATCAGAACACTATGCTATCAGCTCCGTTCATGCTTAGAGTGGTCTGCAAAGCATGGAGCCAAGATTAGTGACACCTACGCTGAGTTTACTGTTTCTGATTACAGAAGACCAACTATTGCACTTACTCCAGATGAGGTATCAATGATTTACCACCTCAATCTCCAGCCATTGGTCAAGCGCAAAGATCATCGTGCGCTATTGGAGAAGGCAAAGGACATGTTCGTCCTATCCTGCAATCTCGGTCAACGCCATTCTGATATGCTCAGAATCCAAAAGAAGAACTTTGACCGAAACATATTCACCATCGTTCAGCAAAAGACTGGACACAGAGCTGTTGTTGACATAGACAAGTTCGCCATCGACAAGAAGACTACCTATGAGATTCTGGAGAAGTACAACTATACAGCTCCATACAAGGCCACGATTGGCTGTTACAATAGTAAGATTCATGAGTTGATGAAGTTAGCAGGACTCACAGAGAACGTTCTGCTTGAAACAAAGATTCAAGATGAGATTAAGGAGGAGATCTTCCCAAAATACAAGTTCATTGCCTCTCATACTGCGAGAAGAACATTCATTAGTGCCATTGTTTTCCGTGGAATACCAGAGTACAGAATTCGCAAGGCCTCCAGTCACACAGATTGCCGCTCATTTGCTATGTACATCTTTGAGAACATTGATTAATATAATATTAAGGTGTAGCAGAAATGTTGCACCTTATTTCTTTAGCACATACTCGTTAATGCACCATTTGAAAATATTTAGAATGTACCCAGCATAGAAGTTATAAGCTTCTATTATTGCTTTCACAGTTCCATCATCCATATGAAACGTGTGTTTTAATATGATGATTAAAAATACTCCTATAAGTACCATCAAAATCATCTCTGTTTTTTCTTGTGGTTGGAGACCACCTATAAAGTTTGATTTCTCCATATACCTTTATTTAAAATTTAAATTCAAAAGATGTACTGTTCAAAGTCAAAACGGAATGCCTATTCGTTAAACTCAATCGCAGCACTTTGCCATTTGTTGGCAAAACTACGAAAAAACGAAATATACTTTTCCGTGTTTCCGTGTGTTTGGTGACAACTGCTAGTTTTCACATCTAATTTTCGAGGATTTCTTCTATTAATGTCTGCCATCAGTATGCAAAGATATAGCTTTCCTCTCAAAGGGAAACTTTATCCGTTAATTTACCTAGCATAAAAATACACCGGCTTCCACACGTGAACAACAGATACAAAGATAAGCACTTTCCTATGTGAATGAAAGGACATAACAGCGATCCTTATTAGTTTTATACAAAAATGCTTAGAAATACAAAGATAATGTCTGTTATATGTAGTGTATATGCGTATAGTAGATGTTAATACTTAGGTATATAATAGCACCATTTGGCACGTTTACCGTGTTAAACGTGTTAACGAAACATTAAAAATATATAAAACACCATGTGAACTAGGAGTAAACGTATTCAAAATTTGCACAAGTGAAAATATTAGAGTACCTTTGTACCATCCAATTAAAGAGTAACGACAATACACTATAACAATAAAAAATATTATAACTTATGAATACCAATGCACTTTCTGTTGCCAATTATTTCATATATTTGGCTAATAGAGATAAGAAGCCGATACAATTACTTGGGCTTGTTAAGCGTGTCTATATTGCACATGGATTCGCTTTGGCATTGTTAGGGCATGGGCTTCTTGACTCTCGTTTTGATAAGGTTGAAGCGTGGAAATATGGTCCTGTTATTCCCTCTGTGTATCATTCATTTAAACAATTTAAGAAAAGTGACATTACAGAGCCTACTGTTATGCTTCATCAAGATGATTTTGGTGATTATGATTTTATCACGCCAAAACTTACTGATGAAAAGGATATAAAGATTGTAGAAATGGTATGGAAGCGTTATTTCAATTATACAGGCTCTCAGTTAGTGACATTAACCCACCGAAAAGGTACTCCTTGGGGGGCTTGCTATGAGGAAGGTAAGAACTGTGAGATTCCTGACAGCTTCACGGCATTGTACTATACAAAACTTGTAAAAATCATAGCGGAAAATGGAAAGGTGCAATGATGATCAACTGGACAAGTTGGTAAGTCTCATTTCATTCGAGCAGAAAGAGTCAACAGAAGAAAAAGAGGAGACGCAAGCTGATTTGACTCACATGGAGCAAAAGACCTTGGCACACGAAGAACGTGAGAGGTTACAGAATAAGCTCTTGGAATCAGACTTGAAAGACAAAGAGCAAGACAGAGACCAACGTAAGGACTTTGCTATGATGATATTTGAGTTGATGTGTTGGTATCTGTTCTGTGTTTTCTTCATTATCATATTGAATGGAATGACGATGACCAATTTTCATGTCAGCGATGACGTTATTTTAGCTTTGCTAGGCACAACTGCCGTTGAGGTAATTGGAACGTTTGCTTTTGTTGCCCGATATTTATTTGGCAAGAAATCATAGAAAAAGCTAGGCAGATTCTTTAGTTCTACCTAGCTTTTTTGCTATTTATAAACTCAGCGACTTAGAGTTCTTTAAAGGTGCACCACAATCCCCGATTGCCAAAAAGTCAAGATATTATATCCTATAGTATCTGACTTCATTGAGTATGAGCACAAGAATATAAAATAGCCATTCATCTTTACCCATTAGTATTCACCCCAAAAGTGGAAACTAATGGGTATTTCTTATTACCAAAACATTTGGCAAAGCCAAAGAGGAAGGAGGAAGCATAGACCATGAAGCAACTATCCTATGATGATTTCAAGCAATTGGCTGAGCATCCACAGCATCGGGATGTTCCTGCCATCTTCAAGCTCGAAGTTTTAGAAACGGAAGAGCTGGAGGAGAAGAAGCGTTCACATTATCCGAAATACAAGGTGAATACCTATTGTCCGCAAGCCTTCACCACAACTCTGGAAGAGGCTGAGAGACTGATGCACCAGGATGTCCTTTACCGCAAGAAGATGAAGGAGGAAGACGACTATCCGTTGGATACCTTCTGCTATTATATCTCGGAGATTCCGATGGGACTGATGCACTACAACCACGAATGTCTTTCGGAAAGGGTGTATGACGGGGAAGGAAAACTGATTGACCGGTCTTACTGCTGTTCGGGATTCAGCATCTACTATCCCGGCATCTGCGATTCGCCAGCATACGACCGTCATCCTGACGAGACCTTCCGAGGCAGAAACGCTGAACAGATCAGATTCCAGAAAGGTGACATCGTGGAAGTATATCGTGGCGATGAGGTGAAGCTTGCCATCGTTGTCGGTACTCCGCTTACCACCGAATGGATCTGGGAGAGCAACCAGGCTGTCAAGGATAAAAGGGGATTGGATGAACTGCCATACGATGAGACGGATTCTTCTCGCCATCCGAAATCACGGATTACCTCCCTGATGAGCCGCCTACAGCTGA
>ERZ1026846.930-NODE-930-length-20319-cov-8.591542_pt1 | contig 20319 bp, 13 predicted proteins | sample MGYA00380153_ERZ1026846 | MGnify/ENA primary metagenome ERZ1026846 (study PRJEB33269, sample SAMEA4719789) | human gut metagenome | biome: human-associated habitat; feature: organic feature; material: feces | place: Cameroon | collected 2013-10 ...
GTGTTATATCAACTTGTCACAACCATTTTTTCACAATCACTTTGATTCTATTTCATACTTCTTAAAAAGTTCGGGACATTCCTTTTTATATCTCTCAGTTGGTGATAAACCACCTTCATCCGGCAACAATCCTTCTCCACTGCTAACAGGATGAGGTAAATACTTGCATTTAAAATATACTGTAGGATATGTGTAAACAATGCTCATATTTCCAAACACTTCTTTCACCAAATAGAGTTCAATAATATACATTGATGATAATGCTATTATTGCATTTTCAAGTGTTGCATCCGTAATAGATCCTACTTCATCATGCTTTATCGAATTATAAGCAAACCACCAATCCAGCCCCTCAACTTTTATATTCTTACCACCGTCAATCCGCTTCGTCTTCCAATCTTGTAACGGTGTATTAATCCAAAAAGGTGTGCTAACTTCAAACTCAATAATTTTGGGGAATGTACCTAGTATTGTTTCGCTTATATCTCCAATCTTCTTAGTTTTTACCCCTTTTTTATGGCATAAAGCTTTACTCATTATTTCAAATTCAGACGCTGATAAAACATAATCTGTTTAAAAACATCCGAGTATACCTTTCCATGTACAAGTTCTCTTTTCCCGTTATGTTCTTGCAAGCCGTGGTCTATATAATGCTTTGTATCATCCAATCTTTCAGCAAGTGAACAGAAGTAATTCCAATGCTGTATAAGTTCAATTTGCTCCATACATTATTTCCAGCTTTCTAACCTTGAAAGCTTCCCCCTTCATAATTTTCTTTGACGTCTAATTCTTGTTATATCCAAATTGCCGCGTCATCAGAAGTTCCTTCCACCAGGATTCTCTTTCTAAAATCGCATCATCATCCGTTGTGCTTTTATATATTTCCAATATGCTATATCTGAAATTCTTTTGGATATGGCTGAAATCCAGATTTTTCAACTCTATATTTCCACCATTACCATTTGCTATGTACTCTTTCCATCTTCCCCAAAGCATGTTTTCTCCGGTAGCTGATCCAACATACTTTTTTCCATTAGAAGAATCAGTAATCAAATACACACCTTTTTGGTTTGCGAGTGCCGTTTTCCAAGCATCTGTATCAATTAATCCAGATAATTCTTCCCACGAAACATTAACTTTGTCGTAACCTGGGAATTCCGTCTTGCATACATCTCTTGTTATTTCAAGTACTTCCAAGTCATCAATATAGTTTTCCAGGCAAAGATATGACGCTCTAAAATCTTTCTTAAACCCAATTATCATCTTACCAATCAGGTCTGTTCCAACATCTAAGAGTTTTGTTTCATATCTATATTTTGACGGACCATTTGGTGTTTCTTTTACAGAAATACTCTCGTATATACCCGCAAAAATCCATTCATCCTTATGCCAATAGATCAGCGATAAAATATATTTCCTTTGAAAATTCTTTTGTGTCTGTTCCTCTTGCCATATTTTAAACTTTGACTGATCCTGAAGAAACAAACGCAGAGGTAAAAATGTATCAGTAGATCCTCTTCCACAATGAACTTTAAAATCTGATTCATTCTCTTTTAAAAATGGTAATACAACTTTTACCTTCATACGTATGTACCTCTATCTCTTCAAATAATCTTTTTAACGCATTTAATCTCAGAACATATGCTCAATCTTTAAAGATTATAGCTATTCAGCATCATCTTCTGGCGTTCTTCTTCTAAATCTGCCCTATAGAATACTTCAAGAAGAGTTCTTGCCCTAGACATCGCTACATAGTTTAATAACCTTTCATCGTCGTCCTCAAAACCATCAATATCAATATACAATATCACTCTGGCTTCAAGTCCCTTAAACGCTTTTACCGTGTAAAATCTTATAAAGTCATCACTATCCAGCTTATTAAATTCATTTAATCTTATCTCACCAATATCAGATGGAATGGATGCATTATAAAGACAGCTATTTGCGTTATCCATTCTATACGGAGACAAGATAACGATATCATTTCTACTGATTCCTTCTGAAAGAAGTCGTCTAATAAGTTTCAAGACATCCGTTTTTTCAGCAGTCTTACTATCATATTTATGATAACCAACCACTTCACCATCAGCCTTCATTATTGAAGCCTGCTTGATATTTGTTGCATACCAGTTTCCTGTTGCAATCTGCTTGGTGTTTCTGCAGTTTACAGAAAGCTCATAGCATGAGGCACCATAATCTTCTAATTCATCATAAATATCCTGAAGTTCTTCGTATTTCCCAAAGATGTTCTGATTTTTGTCATAATATATAGTCCATCTTCCTTTGCTCAGACCGCCTTTTACCATTCCTTCCAAGCACAAGACAGAAACTGTATTCATTAGATCCTGTCCTTCATCGATAACCAGAACATCATACTTTTCATTATCTGGCATATACTCATCAATTCCATCTATGAATTTATTAGGCAAGATGTCTGTAAAGAAATTGGCATCTTCGATTTCAGTTTCACCAGTTTTCTTCATAAGAAAACTATGTAAAGTAGAAACATCTATATCCTGCTTCTCTAATTCAAAATTCTTTCTTACATAGTTTGCAATTAACTTGTTGTAGCATAAATACAACACGTTATATCCTTCTGCTGTCAGTTTTCTGCACTGATCCATAGCTAGCATCGTTTTCCCAGTACCTGCTGGACCGGAAACCAGCATTCTCTTTGAGTGAAATCCCTGCATGATTATGTACTGTTCATCTGTTAAAGAAGCCAGCATCTCATCCGTTCTTTTTAACGCTAATGACATTGCCGGAACAAACGCAAAGTCACCACGAAGAATACTTACTAATCGTTCTTTATCCTCATCCTGCAAGTGTCTTCCAGAAAAATGATGTTTTTCCATCGTCTTATCCTTCCAATACTTGAAAGATCTCCCAAAAAACTTAGGCAAATCTTCTTTTGTATTTCTTTTATCAAAAGTAATTTCAGGTATAATTTCTATATTATCATCCGCATCAATCACACAATCCGGAGTCATAACGCAATTGGCATAAGCACATCTACAAATAGGATCCTGCTTATTTTTAAGCCTTTTTTCCAAGTATAATCTTAACGATTGTTCATTTCCCTGCGCTTGCTGATAAGGACCTTCCTTCTTTGTAGAATCCTTACCATATCGATTTATAAAATGCCAATCACCACCTTGGCGTTTAACAATACCTCCCTTGACTTCTATACATAAAACTCCTTCATCAGCGATGACAACAAAATCTATTTCACCAAATATTTTGTCAACATGTTCAGCCATTCCCAACGAATGTAAAACAATGCAATTTTCCCATTCTAAATTGCTCAGCCAACTATAGATCATTCTTTCGGCCGGACTTTTAACATCAGGGCTTATTGTAGCTGGTATCATCCTAGCCATTTATTCTTCCTCCTCAAGTAGTTCTCCAAAAAATCCAAGACTTCTATCATCATAGGTTCCAACTATAGAAACTCTATCCAGCAAGCAATTTCTAGCCTCACAGCTGGTTTCCGGTAATAATGTACAAGCATGACATGCCGCATAATTCAGAGAATTGAATCCTTGAGCCGTTGAATCACTACATAAAGGATCCGATGAACACCAGGAAGCCTCCTGTAACATATTTCTAATTGTTGTTTCTAACAATTCTGGTTCACCTTGTCTTACCAATCCTCCAAGACTACCGTCTGAATCTGAAGAAGAAGTGTAGATTAGCACTCCTGCCATAGGCTTATCTGAGTCTGGGAATGTACTATAAATTCTTTCCTTCAACGCAGCTCCTGAATAACCACATTCTAAAGTTAATTGTCTTATGAGAAGATGAGCAAATGTATGCAAAACTACATATCTTGGCGACATCATGCCTTTACCAATATTGTAGTCTCCTAAACGTTCTTTCATTAGATCATACCTAGCGGAATTCCTGTCTTCCCATTCTCTTAATTTTTCTTCATCAAATTTTAGGAACAAGCCTTCACCACGCATCTGTATTGCCGGCATCCAATCATGTGGTTTGTTCCAAACAGGTTGATATTCCCTTCCATCCATCCCAACAGCTCTGTTATCATCTGGGTGTGGTTTTTCTGGGGTTATGCGCCTAAAGCCTTTGACAGCTAATACTTCACGAAGTCTTTTTACAAGCATTACAGATTCTACAAATCCATCCAAGATATCAGGAATCTCAGATTCAACCGCAATAAATTGTTCTGGTTCCACGTCATCCTCATCTTGTTCATATCCTGCGCATAATGCTTCATATTCGTCTAGATAAAGATTCTTCTCTGTATAGTTATCTTCAATCTCTACTTCCTCTGAAGGGTTTTCCATCTGATAACGTTCCTTAGCTGCCTTGAAGTAATCGTCAGCAGAATATCTTCCTTCTAGTATTGTTTGACGAAATATAGATGCTCCAAGAACTATCTTTATATTTTCATCATCCATTTTGTTATCAAACAGTCCTTTTACTTCTTCCCACTTATCGCTTAAATCGCTTTGTATCTTTTGACTATATGGCGGAATCGTTAACGCACTCTGTGTTACGCTAAAATAAACATTAGATGCCCCTCGCTGTAACGTCTTCATCGGAGCCATGCAATTTTCCACATCATCAAACTGTTTATCAAATCCTATCCATGGCCTTTTACCTTTACATTTATATCCCTTTAACGCATCCTTACTCATGCAACCTTCCATGGTTCTGGTTTTACCGCACGCCTTACACTTGATTACAATACTTGATAATCCGCCAGTGGTATTTTTGAACTCAATACTAGTCTGATCCCACTTATCACCAGAAGGACATTCAGAATAGTTTCCATAGTGAACCCACCATTTATACGGAAAATCTTCCAGATGACCATTGATACATGAACAAACAAAACGTGAAGGAACCAACTGTCTTCCACACTGACATTTCTTATGCTTTGCATCTCCAAACAATTTATAATCCTTCAAGTCTCCACATTTCGGACAAAAATGCATCCTTGGAAACCGGAATGCTGGTACGTCTGGATTTCCTTTAGGGTTTTCTGAATCGGTAGTATATGGTTCTTTAAAACCTTTTATACCAAGCAATCTTTCAAGGTTAGGTTCATGTATTACAGGGCTGTAATGATTCCAATAATCAGTAGCTGCCAAAATAACAGAATAATCCGGCATATCTGCTATTGCTCCCGGTGCGAATGTAGTAATTAATTGCGTTTTCCTTAACTTTCCTATTGCGTCTTTCTTTGTTTTGGCGCTTTTGGGTCCAATCCTCATAATTAATCTCCTAGCAAATATAATCCAGACTGCTTTTCAACGCTTCTCATACTATTCATACATCTAAATCTATCATCTTCTTCGATATCTTCTTTTAACAAAGATCTCTTCTTTTTTCTGTGATACCACAGTTCACCCTGAGCCTCTTCTGCCCATTTCATTTCAATGAACTTCACTTCTTTGATGACATTATCTAACTCACGTTTATCAACGATCTGAACATATTTAAATATAATATCCTCAACTTCTTTAACTTCTGGAAGCGACGGATCAAATCTTGAAGCATTTTCATTTTCGAGCAATTCAGGGCACATGTATCTACATAGCGTTACAAATAATGCATGAAGTCCCCTATCTCTGGCTCTATCTGAAAAAGGTGTCAAACTTGTAGCTTCTACATAACGGTATAGTGCAGCGTGATATCTTAAAAACTGTTCATAGTGCGACCTATCCCTAGAACGAGATGCATTATAAATCATAAACACAAGACCTGGATTATCACGTCCAACACGACTTGTAGCCTGTATATACTCAGCATTTGTTTTGGGTTGTCCAGCAACAACCATCGTTCCCAATCTACCTACGTCAACGCCGACTGAAATCATATTTGATGCAAGTATAAAATCAAATGGTACATCTTCACCCTTCTCACTTGTATATGGGACCTTAAGTCGAGTCTGAATGATATCTGAAATCTGGTCATTCGTCATTCGACTCGTTAATTCTTCAGAATACTCATATTTATTATTTCCGGTAAATTTAGGATTAAAATCCGCAAATTTCTTATCCTTTAAGTATTGATATCTACTTTGAATATCATCTACAACCTGTGTCTGTGCACCACCCAATTCTCGAATACTGTTGAAATATCCAGTTAACGTCCAGAAGTTATCGATTGCTTTATCACTATATCCTTTATCAATCAGATATCTGGAGGCAAACAACCATGCCGCATACACTCTTATAAGAGTTGTTGTAAAAGTCGCTCCAACTCCCATAACTCCCATATATAGTCTTGCCGGTCTCTCCTCTGGAGTTGATTTCACAGCAAAAAAGGAATCATCCGCACATGTTCCCTGTGGCGGAAACTGAGCAAATTTTCTTCCATATAAAGCTCTAATCTGCTTATCCGCATTACGAATAGTTGCTGTTGAAGCTACAACCTTTACTGGTACCCCATCACGTTCACATATTTTTGTTATTGCAGCCTCATATATTCCAGTCATTGTTCCCAATGGTCCGGAAATAAGATGAAGCTCATCTTGAATAATCAATTCAGGAGGAAGGCATTGTTTATCGACTGAAAACAACGCCGCCGGTTTATCTTGTAACGTAATCTGAGCAAACTTATCCACCGTAGCAACTATAAATGTTGGTCGAATTCCATAGATTTCCTCGTCAATTAAGTGAATAGGCAAGCTTTCCTCTTTTGAAAAAACGCATTCGCCATTTGTACACTTTATGTTCATACGTGTTTTTGCAGCATTAATAGAATAATTCTTAGGATATATTCTTTTACCGCACCAAGAACAAATCTTTATCTGACATGGATCCGCCTCATCTTGATCTACATTTCCATTGTTATGTAGCTTTGCCAAAGTAGTATCTGCCACTTCAATCGTACCTGGAGTAAGTTTATTTCCAACCCACAATCCAATTGATATTTCGCTGCCCGGTAAAGCATATTTCTTTCGTAACAATTCGCAAGCACAAATCAAGATACTAGCCCTTTCAAACTGCTGAATCGTTAGCAATCGTAAGGTATATCTCATCAAAACAGTTACACCGTCTACACCTTCTTCATGGCTTAGTCTTCTGTAAAAAATACAAAAGGCAGCAATTCCTAAGTATGCCTCGGTTTTACCACCACCAGTAGGAAACCACAACAAATCAACCGTCTTTCTGTCATCCCCAGTCGGATCTACAAATGACATTATTTCAAGCATCATAAATGCAAGCTGAAACGGATACCAATTAATATTCTCATCTTTTGGTTCCCTTCCACCCTTTATTATTGATTGTCGTCTTTGCATGTACATAGCTTCGTTTGCATATCTAAAAGCCTTCCATGCATTTCCATTTTCCTTCGCACTGTTTCCGAGAGTCTTAACTGTTTGCTCAATTCTCTCACAAACAGTCAGACACTTATTTATATTATTATTTGCACTTTCCGCATATTCTTTGGGAATGGATTCTTTAAGCTTCTTAATCCAGTCTCTATATTCATCTACAAAACTCTCTAAATTAACAATTATTTCTTCGGCATCTCCTGTGTGTAAATATTTCATGTTGAACACAGGGTTATTCTCTATTTGACGTGCCTTCATTTGAAGAAGATTAAATGTAGGCATAAACGAGCTCTTAATATAGTCTGGTTCTACCTTTTCTATATCCCATTCAACAGCACAACCATGCCCTTGGCCAAAGCAACCATTAGCTGCATATAACATATCAAGCTCTGATAGTTCTTCATCGTCAGTAAGTTCAATTTGTCTGCGAACAGAAGTAAACACTCTTCCTTCCATTTCATCGGAAACGATAGTAATTTCTGGTTGAAATAAAGAGTGATTATTCTTTTCATCAAAATCAAACTGATCAATTACATACTTGTTTGTGAGAACTATGGTAATAACTGTTTCCCCACTCTCAAATGTTTTGTGAGTGAACGACCTAAGATATATCTCATCAACAATTCTGTATTCTTTATCTTTTCCTATATCAAATACAAATGCCTGTTTTCCCGGCTCTCTAACCCAAAATAACGTCTTATCAGTCACATCATTTTCATATTTACTAACATCAAGTCCTTGTTTATCTATCTCTTCCTTTGTATTTGAATGATACTGAGCATAGCTTACAGACACTTTTATTTGCTTAACACCTGGCTTTACTGTAAAAGTAACACCCATAGTACTTGGATCAATAACGTTTGTGGACGCCAATGCACTGTCATATGAATCAGTATTCTGATCCATGCCAGAGTTTGTTGTTACATCCTCATCTGTATCGCTTTCATTATCCTGCTCATCCTTTGCTCTTGGATATAGTTTTCCCATAACATAATATTGTGTAGGACGCTCAACCAGTATTTCATCTTCATATACAGGTCCAATAAGGTCTTTTTTTACTATGTCTATGATTTCCTTTCGGGCCTCATAGAACTCTTTATAATCCGCCATCTCATTCTCCTATTAGTATTCTGCTTTGCTATAACCAACAATGGTAACTGCATTCCAAGTGAGCATTTCTCCAAAGGCTTTTACACCAATTTCTGAACCATCAAGCTGATCAATTACAGAAATAACATCATCGACATATATGTCTGTAAAACGCTCCGGATAGACATTAAAGTACAATTCTGCTCTTGAAGGTAACTTATAAACTATATGCAGTGCTCTACTTAATGACTCGTAAAATTCTTTGCTTGTATATCCAAGAACATAATTATCTTCAACAAGAACAATTTTGTAACGTACAAACTCCGACTTATGTTTATCTTTAATCAAAACAATTTTCTTTCCTACGAGGTCATCATAGTTTTCCCTGATATAAAGCTGTGCTCCACTTTCTCGTACAAAGGATCTTAAATCTATATCTGGCTCCCCTGTAACTTCAAAATACGTCAAGCGTTGTTTGTTATACCCTACATAATCAGATTTAAAGCATCGTCTATCGCCTTCTTTGTCAATTCGAATATAATCTGCTTTTGCATTTATTCTATATATCTCACGCTTAGGTCTAGTCAATGCGACATAGCAAACTTTATGTTCTTCTAACTCTTTTTCATCTTCAGAGAAAATATCGTTTTCAACTAATACTGCGTCAAATTCTCGTCCTTTTCCTCTATGAATATTCGTAACAGTTAAACCAGATACCCTTTCATGCGAATATAACACCATAGATCTTGAATTGGTCATTACGCCCTTCAATATATCTCTCACACCAATTCTTTCTGACGAAACGCGCGCAGCTTCTTTTATAGCATTCCATACCTCATACGATTCTGCGTCTTCAGGATCTGCTATTTGATTGTATAGGGTTGTAAAGTCATCTTCATCTACTGAAGTCAGCTCATAATCATTAAAAACCAAAGCTATCCATTTATTTAATGTGTTATCTCGTAATCGTTTCTTTAAAACGTGATTAATTCCCTTTTCCTTCAAAGCCGCTGATATTTTCAGTGCCTGGCCATTGGTTCTGGTCAGTATTCCTACAGTTCCTGAATCCAGTAATTCTCTTAAACTATTTTGTGTTATCTTATCAGCATCATACTCCTTGAACTGAGGTATTCGTTTTTCGACATCATTATGCCAATAAGAATCACAGTCTTTAATTCTTCCACTTAAAATATGCTTTCTATACCCATCACCTAAATATGCAAGTTCATCCTCTTGTCTGTAATTTCTTGTAAATGTATAGTACGCGAATTTTGGCATATCATTTGCCATAACACTATAAAACTGTTTTGAAGTCATCCGGTCATTTCTTGCCTGATAGTCATATATTGACTGACAAGCATCTCCAAGCAATGTTACTCCTGAAGACTCCGGTATATTTCTTATAATAGCAAGCACCATCCGTGCACGCTCCTTTACCAAATCCTGAACCTCATCAACAAACAGATGGCAACATTGTTCCATTAGCTCTGGCAAATCCGTTATAGTACTCGTAAACAGATTAATTCTCTCATCATAGTTCAATTTTCCAATGTCATAGTATTGCAGGTTATCATATTCACTTTCATCCTTTACCCAGTACAATACTTGTGAAGCAAATGAGTCAAAGGTTCTGACATCAACAAGATTAATTACTTCTGATACGCGTTCTTCATCAGCTGCTTTTTTTAATCTATTCTTTACAACTTCTACTGCAGCTTTTGAAAAGCAAAGCACCAAAATAGTTTCAGGATCCACTTCCTGAACATCTACAAGATTTATTATCTTTTCAATCAAGGTCCACGTTTTACCTGTTCCTGGACCGGCATTTATTATCATGCGCCTTGATACATCCGCTTCAATAACTTCACGCTGATCTATCTCAACATACTTTTCAAAATCGTTCCTTACATTTGAATATGTGGAAATAACAGGTGTGGTAACCTGCGCTCTTAGCCTCTTTACATTCGACCCGTATAAATAAAAAAGTATATCTTTATAATTTTTTGCACCAATCCTTGGTTCTCTATCTGTAATCTCCAATCTTGGGGAAGTTCCAAAATTGTCATAGCAATAGAGTCCTTCATCATCCTCGTTTACAATTCGTAACAGCTTTTCGTTAATATAGATTATTTTTACCGAGTTGATTTTATAGAACGAAAAACCTGTTTGCTTGTTGGTATAGTATTTATGTGAATAGTACTTTTTACTTCCATCAGGCCTAACAAAAAACATCTGACCTTCATAAATATCAAAAATACCATCTTCCGATGCCAAAAAATTTCTTTCAATAAACTTAATATTCTCAATGTAAACAGGCTTTATTTCCTGGGGTTTTGTCCCTTCTTCAACATCTTCAGTAACTTCAAAGATTTCTATTACTTTATTCTCAAATCTGTATTTATTCGGGTTTCCAAAGAACTGCGTTTCCTGCGCAAGAATCAGCTCCTCGTCTTCCGACTCCAGAACTATTGAATATGTATATTCACCATCTACGAAGTCTTCCGGTAATTCAATTTTGTTATCATCAAATTTCAAATTCAATGAGTAAGCTTGATTCTCTTCGTCATACAAATCCAGTCTGATTCTTTTATTCCGATTTCCAATGAAGCTAATGCCACCATCCCAGTAGATAAATTGCTCATCAGACGTAAACACAGGCATCCTAATAAACATTTCAGAAAAGATAATCTGTCCCAAAGTATACCTATGATTCTGCACTGAAACAGTAACCGGATAGTTATAAGAAGCCTTGCTTCTTTCCTGCTCTGCAATAGCAAAAAGATCTATTTTTGAATCCGAAAATCGCTCATCCCCGATTTCAACTTCAAAATCCAATTCGGACGAACAATTTATCTCTAACTCAGCTCCCTGCTTAATGTCATCAATCCATACATTCTCTCCCGGATAAATGTTATCAATGTTGTTCCAATGATACGTCATAGCCGGAACATCAACCTTTATACTTCCATCCTCATATTCAATTACTATGACTTTTTCGCCTATTTGAATATTATGCCTCTGCATTTCTTCATTGATTCTAATATCAGCAAATGCTTCATCATAATCATCCTGCATAACATAGCAATCTTTATTAAAAGAGATGTTTAAATTGCTTAGAACGAGAAAATGTTTTTCATAAATGACCGCATTTTTTTCTAAACTAACAATACTTATTGATAACACATTGTTCACTGAAGAAAGACTGCTCAAGGGTATTTCACATACGTCTCCGTCTTTCCAGTAATCAGTTAGCTCTATTTCTTCGCTTCCACAGTATATACGTATACTATTTCCCTGACGTTCTCTATCTAAATAAATGGAAAAACTATCCTGAACAAGGGCTATCTTACACTCATCCTCTTCTGTAACATAATGACATCCCTCCACAAACTCCGGTTCTGAAATCGTCACCTCTCTGATATTTGATGTATCCATGGCGACAAGTCTGTCATTATAATAGATTGCATAATCATCATTCAGGCAAATGTCTAGGTAATTATTACCTTTTTCAAAAACGTCTACTTCTTCAAAAGATATGCTATCCACATAAGGTGCGTAGATTTCATATCTTCCTGGTTTTAATCCACTTATGCTGGCTTCCTTGCCGTTTTTAAAAATCCAAAATCTTTTATGAAGACTCTTTCCGGAGTCATAGATAACGTCTCCATCACAGATTATTTCTACTTTTAAATTGCATGAATTTAGACCTGAAATAGTAATTGGAATACTACAACCACTTACTGTTTCTCCAAGCTCATTACCATATATTTCTAGTATTTCTTTAGAAATTAACCTTCCTTCCTCATAAAGCTTTATTTCCGCGTATTTATGTCCTGTATTCTCTAAACGGATAGTCGGCACAGCTATGGATATTCCCGATGAAGACAATACAACCGTCGTTCTAATTTTTGAGTATGATAAAGCAGTGTCACCTGTACGTGACACTCTTTTTGTTATTTGCGCCTTTTCACCATCTAGCAATCTGCTTATCTTATTAGCGAACCAAACGTCTACCAGCTTATCTAAATATGATCTTGGTTCCTTTGCAGCATTCTGTATTAAATCATTTATCCTACTAATAATGCTGTCAAATAGAATTACTGTATATTCTGGTCTATTCTGTAATAGTCGTTTTGCTCCAAGTCTAATATGGTACTCTTTTGAACTAATAAACAGATCTTCATCATCTGACGAATTCCCATTCATTTTTGCATTTAAGGCTACAATCATCTTTTCTATGATTGGATCCTCTTTAATATAATTCCATCTCAGGTTGTTTCTTAAGAAATCATATAATAATTCAAAAACAGAATCCCATGCATTCAGCGGTGCAAACGAATGTACCAGCACCGTCTCAAAAAACTCTCTGCCATTTTCGTCTTTAAGGAAAAATCTGTTTTTTGACTTAAGTGCTTTTTCTAAGCAGCAGGATATTATTCCCCAGATTTTACCTGAATCATCTCTGTATCCAAATTGAAGTGTAATATACTTTGTAAATCGACTTTCCTCGCTAGAATCCCATTTTTTTGCATAGTTTATCGTTGCCAAGGTAATAAACAAATACCAATTTATTGGCATACTCGAAACATAAGAAGGATTTTCAACGAGTATATCCAATGCTTTTTTTGCCTGTTCATTTATTTTATCTTGCGTTGATTCTTTAAGAATTGCATTTCCGAGAAGAGGATACTTTGCAAACAGTTTATCAGCAAATTTATACCCTTCTTTAATCTCTCTAACCTGCATATCTTTTTCGCTTGTAGTTCCCAATATTAATAACCCCCGTTTTTTGCTAAATCAATTTTGTGCTCCTATAAACGGCTTTCGTGTCAGCTCTTTCTCAACCTTATCCATTGTTTCCTGGAAACTCCGCTTCAATTCACACTCCCAGATAACAATTACCTTCCACCCAAGCTCCCTAAGCTTTTCCTGTTTTATCCGGTCGTTTTTGACATTTTTATCAAACTTCTCAAGCCAAAATTCCGTTCTCGTTTTTGGTGTTGTCGCATCTTTACATCCTTCATGCCGATGCCAAAAGCAGCCATGAACAAATATAGCCACATGATACTTTGGTAGGACAATATCCGGCTTACCGGGATATCTTTTATCATTCTTTCTGAAGCGATATCCTTTTGAAAACAGATATTTTCTGACTTCCACCTCAATTTTTGTATCCTTGCCTTTGATCCGGCTCATATTCCAGCTTCTTTTTTCAGGTGTAAGCTTATCGCTCATATTACTTCACCAGCTTTCAAGATTTCACTAATAACCAATCTTCAGTTACAACCTTAGGTGAATGCGGGCTGAATGTATCATTTCCATTCACGCCATTCAAATCACTATTATTACAGCTAATCTTTGGCTCAGTGCAGCTTACTACCTCCACCTTAAGAACATAATAAAAATCTGCGGATCTTTCTTTGCCATCGTTAGAACCACTCTCTGTCAGTAAATCATCAAGCTGCTTTTTTGAAACCAATTCTCTTGATTTTATGATTCCTTTAATCGGCTCTATTTCATATGTACCCGTAGCATTAATATCATTCTGATAAAAGCGAATATACTTTGCTTTTCCTATATCTTCATGATGTGAATACACTGATTCACCCTTGATTGCATAGTAATAAAAAACAAAAGTCCTGCCTTTAGATAAAAGCCCTTCTCTGCTCAGTAACTCATAATAATCAGGCCTCAAATAACCGATAACACACAAATCATTATGGATATTCTTATTGTCCTTTTCCTTACCTGTAGTTCTTTTATCTAACGTACTAATCGCAGGTTCTCCAAGTACAAGGTTGCTATAAGACAACATACGGTTAAGTCTGCTGTATTTTCTGCTTCGTGCCTCAATGATTTCATATATAAAATCCTTCAATGCATTTTCGCTGTCCGTCTGAATACTTGGTTTGATTGCAAAAGCACCTACTCCTGGAAGAACCTCCTCAAAGAGTCTGTAATTCTTTGTCTTTGAATCAAAATCTCCCGGATACAGGACGTAACTTCCTACAGTTCTTCTAATTGCATCATTGTATGTATGCATTTTCAGAAGATCTCCTCGCTTGTATGTATTCGTTACGCTATCCTGTTTATCATTTTCAACTTCTTCCTTTATCTGCTCCTCTGTCATTTCATTTTCATCAGGTCCGATAAAAGATCTTAAATCCATTATCCTGTACTTCGCATCAAAATGAATGTAGCTTACCGCACCTTCTCTGATGGCATCTTCAGGTTTAAGATAATCCGAAGGATACACTTCTAGCGTGTAATCCGGTCTAAACGGCCTTGAATATGATCCTGCATACTTTGTATTGGAAAACTCTTCCCTTGAAAAGGTCCTGTTATAATACAGATTCACCCTTGTACCCAAATCAGGAAGAAGAAATGCCTGACAAGAAGTCTGACCTTCGCTTAATGAAATAGTTAAACCATTGTCAGTATTGATGAACGGCTTTTCAGAAGCCTGTATGCATTGGCAATTCTCGATTGAACTTATAATTTTTCTAAGCTCAAAAAACAGCCAGTACTCATACAGCAATGCCGTATTTTTAGATTCGCCGCTATAAGCCTCCTGCTCACCCTCCCAATTCAACTGAAGAGCAAGATCAACCATAGCTGCTGCATAAAAGATTTGTCTATATCCTTCTCTCTTTTCAAGTACCTGATTATTCTGTGGCATAATCGTAAGTTCTCTTACATCATCAAAGAAATGATCTCTCAAAATGTCATCAGTAATTCTTTGAATCTCTAAAGCCTCCCGATAGCACTCCGTATACATATTCTGTCCCGCGTTTTTCCCTTTTGCAGCATCAAGACTTGAACAGAGTTCTCTACATATCAAGTTAAATTTTTTCAAAGCAAACTTCACAAAACGGTTTGCAACTGTATCAAGACTGTCATACTTTCTCGTCACAGCAACTTCCTGAGGCATAGGCTTTCCATTTACCATCTGCCAGCCTCTACTATGAGAAAAAGGGCTGGAATAAAAGCTTGCACTTGGAGAACCCTGTCCAATTGGCTTAAGGACTTCATCCTTCATAAGCATTCTATCCGGATTACGCTTTATATGTCTGAAAAGAGCCTGTAGGTTATGTGAGTAACAGAATTCCCTCAAGAAAATAAACTGCCCCAAAAGCGTCTTGGCACTATTGGTATCAGATGTTTCAAATCTATTCGATGTAACACCTGAATACTCCAGCAAGATTTCTGCGCACTCTTCAGCCAGCTTTTTAGTTAACTCAATATAGTCCTCTTCATAATTCATCTTCTGAGGTACTATTTCAAAATCGACTACAGTTTCATCTGAAGAATTTTTTAAATGTGTTCTTCCAAGGTAGTTAATAAATCTAAAGGATAATGCATCTCTATCTCTGGTTACTTTGAGGAACTTATTATTCTTCTCATTTGGGAAACCGAGATTCTTACAAATCTGATCCGAACCAGTTTGAATGTCATCCTTTAATCTGCATGTATAAGTAGCTGTTTCACGTAGTCTTAATATTTTCTGTCCATCCACTGAAGTTGCAATATCAAGCTTTGAGAGCGCAGCTTTAGACGCAGCTTCTTTTTCTTCATAGGCAATCATATCTGTGCCTTCTTCAGTAGCTACGTTAAAATCAATAGTATCCCACTCGCCCTGCGGATAAATCACTATCTCTATTCCATTTTTATCTTTAAATGAAACTGCTGCTATGCCCATTAAAACACCTTCTTACATAAAGCTTGCGTACTGATATTTATCAAGTCTTTTCTTCATCTGCTCTATCTTCTTCAATGATAAAGTCATCTCTTCTGATGAATCCCCAATTCCGTTTTTGCATTTTTCTTCAAGAGTATCCAGTAACTCTCCTATCTGTTTTCTATCACCATATATTTTAGGAAGAATCTTCTGAACAATCTGTTCGTCCATTGTTCTTGTAAGATTAAAGTTACCTTTCTGTAACTCATATGCCGCTGCATAATACTGACGAATCTCTTTAACTGTACGATAAGCAAATTCAAAACCACTTTCCTGAAGTTCCTCGTAAATGCTATCAAGAAATTCTCGAACCTGCTCAAGTTTTATCTGTTCAACATTGCAAACTCCATTTCTTATAACAGACGCAAGATCTATAAGTCCTTCAGCCACTCCATTTCCTGCACGAGAAACATTGTTCACATCTACTGAACCTGTCATCAAGTTCAATACAGCTTCCTTTTCAGGCTTAAATTCTACAACATTAGCGCGATCTAACACCTTTGGACTAAACATATATGTTGTTTCATCAATATTAACTGTTCCTGTTACAAAAAGATTTTTAGGAAGTCGTATCTTTTCAGGAATCGTTATCTCTTCTCCATCTTTCGCTTTTTTGCCAGATACCTTGTAAAGTGGGATTTCTTCATCCGACTCCATTGCACTCAAAAAATCTGAAAAATATCTTTCCACATGTGAAAGATTCATTTCATCAAGTATAAGGAAATATGGCACTGTCGGATTTTTTATTGCTTGGAGAATAAAATCCAGTGTTGCAGTTGAGACATATTTCTCTTCAAGCGGATTATAAAATCCAAGCATTTTAGTATTATCTGTCCAGTCTGCACCAACAGGAACAATTAACCAATTTCTTTTACCATCTATTGTTCTTTCAAGGTACTGTGAAAACTGTTTCGCTATTCTGGTTTTTCCCGTACCACTATTACCAGTCAAAATTACAAACGGTTTAGTCAGAAGTGATGTGATATATCGCTCAGCAAAAACAGAATCAAATACGTCTGGTAAATCTGATATAAGAAATTCTTTCTTCAATACATGAAGATAATAGGTACCACCCTCGTCCTTTATTTCGAGAACATCAGAATAATATTTATTAACCAGCTTTATAAGCGCCTGTAGATAATTATTACCCTGTGCACCCTCAGTTATATCTGTTCCAACCCATTCAGTAGTCAGTTTACATCTGTACTCTTCACCGTTTGCTTTTATAAGATATTCAGTATCAAACACCCTAGTCTTATCACTTGATGATTCTGGATCGAACATTTCTGACGATGGACGTGCGAACATATACCGTAACCAGTTTCCTTCTGGTAAAAGCCCATCTGTACTTCCTGTATTTATCTTTATACTCTGATCCATAATTTCGATTCGTTCAATAATACTCTCGAACTCATCTAACTTATATATGTAATCAACAATTGCTTTTGCACAATCCTTCACTACAACTGGCAGCTTGATTGCTGAATCAAGCACTTCAGTCTGGCCAGAAATTTCATTTTCAAGCTCATCATAAAGTGCAGGTCTTTTTGCAAGATAATAGACCAGATTACCTAGATATGCAGATGAGGCATTTGGAACATCCATCTTTCCTAAAACGCAAGACCCAAAGATATCCTTGCATGATCTGATTTTATCGCCGGTATTAACCAGATTTTTACCTGGTCTAAATTTCTGATCTCCGTTAATGAATTTTTTCATATACTCTCTATCATTTTCAGAGTCAAAAAGATTAACATATGCAGATCCGCTATAATCCTGTGCTTTAACACAATTCATTACATCAGTATCAGTTCTCATACGATTATCAAAAAAATCACAATACTGATATAAAGCCTGCGCATATTTTTTGCACATTACAGCCAGATACAACCATTGATTTGAAAAGAAAACATAGCTTTTATCAGTTTGAACAACTGATGTTGCTCCCCAAATTTTGCTATATGCTTTCTCCTCCTGTGAAAACATCTCATCCAACTTTATTCTTAAGCCTTCACTTATTGTAATTTCTGGAATAAGTCCTGCCTTGATACTTTCAGGTTGAAGCGCAGGATCATTTAAATCTGCAAACATCTATTTACACCTCCAATATTTGTTTCACTATTTGTTCTGATACCTTTTCAACTACCGGAACTGCTACACTATTTCCAAACTGCTGATATGCCTTTGTATTCGAATCCGGAAGCTTAAACTCTTTTGGAAATCCCTGCAGGTTAGCTGCCTCTCTTGGTGTTAATTTTCTCGGATTCTTCCCCGGTTGCTCAATCAGTATTTCACTCCCGTCCTTGTAATACCTTCTCGATATTGTGCTTGTATATTCGGAATCCCCATTGAATAAACAATATCCAAATCCATTTCCTTTTTCTTCATGTTCCAGTTTTCTTCTTTGATGTCCTGCCCACAATTTATCCGAAATTGTAAATGTCTCAGGAACATTTTTTTCGAGAATAGACGAAACTTTTGTTTTCGTGTTTTCTGCTTTTGGATATAAAAATTCTTTAATATCCAAATCTTTTTTCCACAGCACTATATAAATTCTGGGACGATTCTGTGGAACCCCATAATCTTTTGCGCACAGAACCATCTTTGCACATTCCTCTTTTAGTTTTGATACCGGTCCATTATCAATAAGCTCTTGCGGCACATTACATGTATAACCCATTCCTGTAATTGTTCTCAAAACAGTTTGAATGGTTTTGCCTTTATCATTGCTGATAAGTCCTCTAACATTTTCAAGCAACACTGCCTTAGGTTGATGATCACGGAGTATTTCGGCAATATGATAGAACAATGTACCTCTCGTATCTTCAATTCCTTTTTTTAGTCCAGCATTACTAAATGGCTGACACGGAAATCCTGCACACAAAACATCAAATTTATCAGGGATTAATGCTTTCGTTTCCGAGATAGTAATATCCCCAAATGGTACTTCACCATAATTTCTAAAATAAGTTTCCTTTGCAGGCTCATCCCACTCACTTGAAAATACACATTGACCGCCAAGCTTCTGCATGGCGATTCTAAAGCCACCAATTCCTGCAAATAAATCTATAAACGTAAATTTGTTTTTCTCAGGTACTAATTCAATTTTATTATCTCTATTAAACAATTCTGCAGAAGGTAAGTCATTAGCATCAATACCGTATTCCTTTAAAATATCACGATACTTCTTTGCATCACTTGTATTTCCCAGCTGTATTGCATGACTCATTAATGCATACTTTTCATCAAATTCCTTGTCTGTAAATCGAGTAAATGCGTTATTGTAAATTGTCTTCTTCATTTAAGATTTGTATAACCTCTCAACCTTTATTTTGTTGCATTTGGAGACATACTCATTTTTCAAAACTCATAACATCACCAATATCACAATTGAAATAATTGCAAATTCTCTCCAATACATCTAAAGACACTTTTTCACCCTTCCCCATTTTTGCAATGGTAGTAGAGCTAACTCCGATCTTATCTATCAGATCCTTCTTTTGCATTCCATTATCAATTAATAATTTCCATAGACCGTTATATGATATTTTCACTAAGTACACCTTTCTTCTCCTCAGAGAACCACAATAAACCAATCTTATACTTATTATATCACCCTCACTCCATATTTGCTACACAAAAACTTTATATACGTAAAGTTTTTGTGCTTAATTTTCACCGTAATGTGAATTTTTAATCTAATTAGAATTACTTTTTCATTTGACCTAATTTTTAAACGTGATTTTTTAAACTTCTTTCAGTCGTTCTCAGTCGTTTTTAAATTCCAGTTTTTAGCCCAAAAAAGTTGAGCAAAGTACAGCTTTATTTTCCATTCTACGTTCTTCCCAATTATATAGTGCCCCTCCCCGTCCCATAACCATCCCCTCCATATCGACACGTTGCGCCTTTCCCCGTTTATTCATCATCTTCTTCTGTTTCCTGCTCTATTTTCTCTTCTCTATAATCACTCAAATCAGAAACCAGAAGTATTGCCTCTGACACTGTAACTAATAGCAATCCCGCCTTTGCCAGCATCTTCCCCGCAGAATCATCCGATTTCTTCGCTTCCTCCGCACACTTTCCGAGCAGTCCAATCAATCCGATATTGGCTAAACGCTGTAAATTCCTATTCTTAATATATGAGTAGAGGCTTTTACAGTCTCTGCTCTTTCTTTATGATGAA